>Ga0209367_1000068_pt1 | contig 63097 bp, 37 predicted proteins | sample WorMetLIZISLAND2_FD_187412 | JGI IMG/M metagenome (GOLD analysis project Ga0209367, IMG submission 187412) | Marine gutless worms symbiont microbial communities from Max Planck institute for Marine Microbiology, Germany - Olavius geniculatus... ...
AGATAGGGCCTAGGTTACTATTAATCACTAATAGGAAGTCGTACACTGGCTCTCGATTGGCGCCGAATTCAATGACCTTGAATGACCTTGAACGCCAAAATAAGGGGTTTTATGGATTTTTTTGACGATTTCGGGCTGCGACACAAGTCTATATCATTCACAATGTGGCGTCACGGAACTATCGTTAGGCCTATGCGATCTAGATAGAGAATTTGGTATTTGTATATTAACTTAGCATGAACACCCCAATTTTCAGCTAAACTATGAACCGGAACTGCTATAGGCTTTCGCACGTCTCGTGAGCATTAGCTCAAATTTTTTGTTATTATTATTATTATTATGAACAAAAAAATTAGTGTGGCATTTAGTCTAAAATAGACTCGAATGACACGTAACAAAATTACATTCATACCATTTTGAGTTTTTCTACGCCTTTTCAAGTTTTCATTTTTGGCCGATTGTCTGTTGTCTGTCTTGCATGTATTGTGGCTAAACTTTGTCTTACCGGAAAACTCTAAACAGGTAAACAGGCTTGCCCTATTTATGCACGGCCACCCGTGGTACCAAGTTAGACACCCCTTCTTACAAGCCACCAGTCTCCAAATATGGATTCTAGCTGCATCAAATTACTGAATAAATTGCTTACTAGTAATATTTTGAGGGCGTGGCTGGAAGTTTGTTTGCAAGTTATGTAAGTCAGTAAGAAATTTCGTTCACATTTGTCCGTTTTCGGACACGCAATAGGGTCCGCCACCCCTGGCGACAGCTAGGCTTCTTGCCGAGTTAGGGTCTGTTGCAAGAAAGATAAATCGTACAGCCAAGCGGACAGGCAAAACCTGTAATGTGGCCTGCTAGTTAGTCAGTGGTCCCTTGATCACGGATGTATCTAATGGCACTGATGTATGCCTGCCTAACGCTCAGGTTAGTACGTAGGTGCAGATTGCCAATGCCAGTTCAGAATCAGTCGTATGTACATTGATTATTCTAGCATCTGCATTCGCCCTCATTGGCTCGTTATCCTAATCTCACAGCATTTGCATAGGTACAATTATACTTGCGGTGTTCTCTTTGGTCTAATCGGAGCCACAGTGCTTTGAGTTCGTGTTGTGACGACGAATCTTTTAAACTATACTTACGATGTAGTTTTGCGTGTGAGACTGTGGGACTGGGACTCCCAACTTTCTCGCAGCTGATCATGTGCAAGCAACCTTGAGCAAGTGGTTAGCATACTGTGTGAACAGGTCAACTCAGCCTTCTACCCTCAGCGGGATGGGAAATGAACAGTAGCTTACGGGCTGCGGGGGTGAGAGGCAAATGTGGCTGGGCGGTGGTATGTCTGCGTGCTGCACCCAAGGGTTAGTTGATTGTTAGCTGAGACAGTGTATGTATGAGGAAAGTGCGCCACTCATGCAGCTCATTAGCTCATGCCAATCATTTGCAGCAAGTACTTTGGCCTCTGTCTTTAAGCCTAATCCCGAAAATGGTATCCTGGAAAGGCTAGGATTAAAAATTTCTTAATTTTGGATCCTGGGATTGAGAATTTGATCCATTGATGATTGCAATCACTAGTAGTAATGCAATCATGCATGGTGTATCAGTGAAATGTGGGCACTGTGAATTTTTGTGTTAGATATGATGTTCTAGTTGAGTATTAAGAGTGTGCAAATGAATGCGTCATAAGAATATTTAGTTAGCCTAAAACTAAATTTTTGCAGAAAACATTGTCTTTGGTTTTTAACAGAAGTGCAACTATACATTGTAGAAATGAAGTAGGATATTGGACATGGACAATATGTTTGTGTGTTAACTGGTTTGGTTTTGCTACCATCTTGTGGCGAATTAAAGAATCTCATTTGTTGGTACAACTTGCAGCAACGTGCTTATAACCTGAAGTGGATTTTAGCAGTGAGGACATGACAGTCACTAGCTGTAATATCGCGAGAACACAGCGGATATGAAAATTAAAAAAAACGTTGCGTCGTGGAACGTGAAGTGATGAAGCTAGCTTATTGGACTGGTGGCGGAGTATCATTACTAGTCTATAGACTGAGCTGCTTATAATTTTATTAATCAAGTCTGCTGCAAAGAGATGAGGAGAAAAACTTTGTAGAGATGCCATGGTTGGTTAGTCGTGTTGCCGCCGACCTAATGAAGTTGATTATTATGCCACAGTACATGTATGACGCCTATACACGGTGTTTCATAAAAAGGACCCCTTTTTGTTGTTCTCATAATTCACTCAAATGATGATCAATTTACACAAATTTTTTACCAGTTGTAGCTGAAGAAATACTAATTCAAAATATTGCAACAAAATATGGCAATTGATTAAATATTCTTTGCTAGTCGTGACGTAATGTTGATGTCATAATGTGTCACGGGTACAAGCTTGATAGTCTTAACAGGTGCTGTCAGCTGCTACTCTGCTTCGATGGTGAACTTAATCTGGTTCACTAATGAAAAAGTGTTTATCGCGTCAGTACTAAGCAACGTGGGGACATGAAATCAAGCGTCTTGTGATCCAAAAAACGCAACCATTTTGCAAGCTCCGTGTGCTAGTGCACTGTCTTGCTTGAACATGTGAAATTCGAACTATCCCCACAGACACGTAAATGCGATCGCTTTGCACGTTTTTGTAGCTGCAACTGTAAAACTTCAAAAATTTGTCATCGGCGAACCAAATTTTTCACCATCGGAGCAGGGTAGCGATAGACAGCACCAGTTAAGACAATCAAGCTTGTACCCGTGATGTCAGCATTACGTCTCGACTAGCAAAGAATATTTAATCAACTGCCATATTTTGTTGCAGTATTTTGAATTAGTATTTTTTCAGCTACAACTTGTAAAAATTTTGTGTAAATTGATCATCATTTGAGTGAATTATGAGAAAAACAAAAAGAGTCCCTTTTTTATGAAACACCATGTATATGTACTGTGCTATTGCCACCAAGCGTTCGTACGCACGTGTGTCATAAGGGTATGTGACAATTGGGCGCCACTGTTTGGGCGCTGGACGTTTGGGCGCAATGCCAGGTTAAAATTTAGGGGAAGACCGCAATTACTCCCTGGCACTGACAGTAATGCGTTGAGCAGTGCCAAGTGTTGGCGGAGGCCTAAACTTCCTGGCAGCTAGGCGCGGTTGGCGTTGGCTACGCGTTGTCGGTCGCGTTGGGCGACTTGCGGCGTTCTGTGCTAGCAAATTAGCAATGGTGCCGTTAGTTCCTGGTATTATCTGGTCGCTGCCGAGCCTGCGTTGGCCTAGGGGCCTATGGGTAGGCTGCGCCGCAAGTCAAGCATATAGTGAGTATAGTTTTGCACGTGCGTGGATCGGCCGATCTGCTACTGCTGCTGCTGCTGCTCGCCATGTGTGCTTCCTAATGGGGTTTTTACGCAATCCAGCAAACGTCCAGCAAACTTCCAGCAAATGTATTCAGAATACGTACGTGCTAATGCTGGACGTTTGCTGGATCGTGTAAACACCCGATAATGCTTCACAAGTTGCATTAGACAATGCTTTTATTCTTGCGTTTTGAGTGACTGAGCTGCGTCACTTGCGTGAAGTTGCGTCAGCTGCGTTTGTTGCGTAGTAGCCGTATTTGTTTGGGGTACTTGCGTCTCGACGAACACAACGCAAAAGCGTTGCGTTGCGTGCGCTGCGTCGGATGTGCCTCGCTGGTCGTCGTCTGTAAACTGTCTGCGTGTGTCCGTCTCGGCGGAACGGTACCTGTCCGTTGTTAATTCACCCGAATTATATTTTTCGGAATTATTTGTTTTCTCAACCCTATTATTAACTGCAATCGTAAACCTAACCGTAGTCCTTAACCCAGTTGTTTCCAGTTGTCTCCCTATCTTACCCCCTAGCGCTCCTTTTCAATGCGCCGTGATTCTTTTCTGAGATTTTTGCGCTATATAAATTGGTACTTACTTACTTATTTACAGTGGAAGGCCTGGTACGACTATTATCTCTGATCATTGGCCATACACCATGATGTTGATAATGGAAAGAAAAATAATTTGGGTGAATTAACGGATAAGAACGGACGGATGGGATGCGATTCAGAACATCAGTTGCCTGACTACTAGTTGGCTGACAGTAGCTGGTGGCTGGAGATTGACTGGTACGCCGGTTATTATGTCCGGCAGACCACCCACGACGCCTGGGGCTCATCTGACCCCATCATCTAACGGTGCTGCTGCTGCGCCTACCAGGCTGATAGTGGTACGCGCCGGCGCCTTATGTAAGTGTCCAGTGTTTATTGGATGTTGGGTTTGTTGTGCGATTTCTGTGGGCCGTAATCAGCCGAAAGCGCCAAACGGAGGCGCGCCCCTTGCGCAGCGTAAGGGGGGAGGTGCTCAACTCGTTTTTAGGCCACTGACCTGTACGTGGATAGAAGTGGAACGGCAGATGTGTTACGATGTGTCATGTGGAACGGCAGAGTCTTATGGATGTTGAAATTGTTTCTGTGATTGCGTTAATTATCGTTAAATCGTCGAATGTATTGTATACAAGCCTGGCGCAGGCGGCTTCAGTTTGACGTATTATACATCGAAGGTGCTAGAATGAATGTGTCTAGCTAGCTAATGAATTAATTATAAGTCTGTCACGTTCTAGTATGGCGCAACACAGCTCACGCTCTGCGTTGTAATCGATCATGATTTCCATGTACCGGTATACACTGTCTTCAGAGGAAACTAAGTACCGTTTTTGTATTGTATACGTTTCATCCATTGGCGTCATTTCAGTAAATCATTGGGGGTCTCACTCTCCTCCCCTTTCTTTCTTCTCCCTTCTTTTTCCTCCTAGGCTTTTTCTTTTGCCCTTTCCTTTTTACACCTTCCCCTCTTCCTTTTGTCTTCTCTCCCCTTCCCTTAGGAGTATGGCCCCTGTTAAATCCAGCTATGGGATTTGGGGGAGCGCTGCAAGCTCGGCAGCAGGGTCTGGGGCAGAGACCCAGGCGAAATCGAATTCGGTGCATTTCAGCCTTACACTGCGACGTCTGGTGGCAACAAATTTGAATGATTTTCCTCGGAATCAACTGATCAAATTTCTTGCAGTTTGCGTTTGCATAGTAAAGGCCAATCGGGGACCAAAAGTTTGTCGTTAGTCTTTCACATTGGACTTACCAAGTGAAAGACATTGAAACCACAAATCCTTGTGGGTCCATAGACTCCCTCTTTTCCTATATGACGCCCATGGTTTTATCAGTGCTGTCAGTTTGTGTCTTGGATAGTGCATTTTGCGAGTGTATTGAGGCACAATACGCTCAATATACGGATCTGAAAGGTTAAAGGTGATGTTATAGCTCTTTATAGTGAATTAACCTATCACAGGGCTACGGCGCGTCACCTGCCGTATGGGATCACACAGTGTTATATTTGCCATCCGACACAGGTGAAAGCGCCTCGGGTTAAGGCGCCTTAACCCCAGCCAATACTCGATTTGCCTATCCCCCCGGAGGGATGGAAGGCTGAGTTGACTTGGGCGGCTGGTTGCGTACGGAGATAGTTTACCTGCCCGCAGGCAGTCACCCATCGCAGTACTAACCCGGCCGGGCGTAGAGTAACTTCGTTGATCGGATGAAACGCGTTACCGCTACGCCACGCCACCACCATGATGCTTATTTCATGTCCGTGATCGACGGTGTTCTGCATAGGATGCGCCAGACAGGTTTCAGTCGTCAGGCTTGACTGGAGTAACACCACGTTTACACGATGAAGCTAGCTAGCTGGCTCGTCGAGCCAGTTTGTTGAGCGCACGACGAGCGCTCGTCGAGATATCCAGCTTTATGAATGTTTACAAATGTCAAACGTGGTCGATGTTGCAAACATTCGTCATGCTGGTTCCACGCGCCGGCTTGACGAGGTGGACAAGCTTGCTGGACGAACGCTTGACGAGCCAGCTTCGTCGTGTATTAGGCAGAAGTTACAGCGCAAGTGCCTTTTCTGCTCGAGCCCGGACCGGTAATGCATTGCAGATAGCAAAATTAAAAATCATTGAAGCATATATAGAGAAAAAGTGACTTTTCAGTTTGCACTTGAACGAGCTAAATACAAACTGCTGCAGGAATATTGTTCCATAAACGGGGTATAAGATCACAGACCTGAGAGTTGTGCACTTAGGTCGCTTGTATTCACGCTACTGTTTGTTATAATTAATGCTGACGTAGCAGTGACGTCCTGCGTGTGTAATTATTGAATGTTGATGTGTGGCTGCAGGCGATGGCGGCGGAGTGGCAGTACAGGACAGGAACCAGGAACAACAACTGATGGTGACATCCATTGACGACAGTGACGTCGACACGCACCTGGCTCTATACCAGGTGAGCCCGGTTAAATAAATGATTGATTGACAGCGGCGTAGCCAGGATCCGAATGTAGGGCGCACTTGGGGGTGGCCAGTGGGGAGCTGGTGTTTATTCCCAACCTGAGAAGGGGTCTGGGCGACGGAACACTCTCCCCAGAATATTTTCGGATTTTTTATGTGTGAAAATGAAGTGTTTTGGTGCATTTTTGACACTATTTTCAGTGATTATGTCATGGGTAGGTTTTTACATGGAGGGGGCATGAGCCTCCAGTGCTCCCCTTGTGATTACGCGAGCGTTGATTGATTGCCTTATTTATTTGTTGGGGTTTTCCACGTCTGAAAATTCCTGGACTTTCCCCTTGATTTTACTGGCCCTGAAAACTCCTGGAAAATGAACATCCTGGATAGTTGATGAATTTACTGGTGGAGAAGTGGGAAGGGGAGTTTCAAAGTAAACCACCCGTATAGCAATTGGCGTAGCTGTTACTTACTGATATGTCTTTGCGTATAATAATATTTACATGTAAACGTTGGCGGGCTCCGAGAAAGTCCTGGAAAAACGTTTTGACGTTCATGGAAAGTCCTGGAAAAGTCCTGGAATTTTTTGGTCAGTAGAAGTGTGGGAATCGTGTTATTGGCAGTTTATACTGGTAAGCGTACTCTCGGTAATGCCTCTATTTAATTTGCAGATGAGTTGACCGACTGAACGACTGACTGATATTGATCTAAATTGGCAGATCGATTTTATATCGGTTAACTTGGCTATGGTCGCTGTATACTGATGATGCCTTTTCCCGTTTCCTCTGTGTTCTGTAACCGCTGCAGTGCCTGTGATGTGCTGTCTGAACAATCGTCCACGCGTTGAATCAGTTGAATCATATCAACCATATCGTGCATATTAATGATCAGAAATCCATTGAATAGCATGCTTGTTTAGCGTGTTGCTGTTATGCGACTGTGCTAATAGGCCGCATTATGTCTCTTGCCCGTTCGTTCGTTCGTCTGTCTTGCACGGTATCCTACGTGAAAAGCAAAACGGTTTACTAGAAAAACCTAGATGATGGATGAACGTTTTACAGTGCGGGCGTAACCATTAACCCGTGTGCCAATTTTTTTTTGGTTCAGAATATCAGTGGTGACAGATCTTCTGAGCTGAAAAAATTGCCACTTGGATTAGTGGTTATTTCTTAGCTGTAAAACGTTGTGATAAAAGTGGTGATACGGTTAGTTTTGCACAGTTCTAGGCGGATGGCCGCCTAATGGGCCCATTGTTAGGCTGCAGTGAGGCCAAAGTGAGGCCGTTGAGTGCTCTGATGCCTCATTACAGGTTTGTCCTCGGCTGAGCAAAAAATATTACAGCGATGACAACAGTGGTGTCTGGACTATAGATACTGCATCGCTGGAGTGGATAAGCGACCAATAAGCAGTATGAGCTTATAGACGACTCCACTCCGCAAACCATGCTCAGGTCGCATAGACTACACTAGACCGTCGTCGTCTGCTTTGTGAAGTCAGTGATGTAGAGTAACATCTTCTGAAGCACGACTGTAGAAGTCGAAAATTTTGAAAACTACTAGTTTGAGCTGAGTGCGTTTTAAGAAAGTTTTCGTCAGAGTCGAATGCACGGCTCCGGGACGGGGGCAGAGTTACGTGGATAGAGAACTGAACATTAATGACTATATATAGCAATTGTCTGTTTGTTGACGGTGCTGTAACTATTACACAGGTAGCATGCCTAGGCAGACTTGTCGGAACGATTTATTGTTCGTGTCTGATGGATCTAGTGTCAGACTATTGGGAGCAGACGTCACGTCACATCATGTACGCTCTGTCACAGAGACAGTCAATCATTTGAACACGTTTCTATAGCGCCCCACTGTAGGCTACTGTATATGATGGGCGTCTTGACTGACAATGAGTTGCCTGTTCTATATTAGTATAGAAGTAAGCTTTTTTAGCCGACCGTACTTAAGTAACGGTCGAGCTGTTGGCATGGTTGTCGTCGTCTGTCTGTCTGTCACGGATGTGTTGTGGCTAAACAGTAAGTCGTAGGGGGTCGGCGATGGTACCATCGGATAGGGCGCTGGCGACCTCCTATATATAGGCTGTTTATAGTAACCATGTCCCTATCTGCAGCGATTTGGCCGCAGTTTTCAGTGGAAAGTTTTAAGTTATAAGTGGCCATATCTCGGAAACCGTGAGAGATAGGGCCACGGTTACTATTAATCACTAATAGGAAGTAGCATACGCCCCTTCAGATGAGATGGAAATCATCGACCTTGGATGACCTTGAAGGTCATTGACAGTCAGCACGGTCGGTTATCCTAGTGACAACTGGGCTTCTTGTGTTGTGATAAGCTCGACTGGTAGTGCTTGTATGGGGAGATCCCCCACCCTTACTTATTGTTTAGGAATTACAGCATATTCAGTAGTCTTGACTCTTGAACTGCATCTGAGACGTTCGTGGATTTACCGGAAATGGCACTGACGTTCCAATTCCCATTACGTACAGGACCGAAATGGATGTTCAGCTGTCTATTTTCTCCATCTGTCTACTGTTTATCTCTGTTCACACGTGGGTGGAGGACGTTATCCCGTCAATTTTTTGTCGGACATAAAGCTGTTGAGTTAAGCTGCAGAAGTCATGATGGTGGGGGCGGAGGAGGTGAAGGAAACAGTCATTGTCTAAAGAAATAATGGAAAGTACGTAGGTTCTGTAGCGCAGCAGTATTTGTGCAAATCTTGCACTGTGCTATTAGCATCGCACACATAATGCTGCTGAAGGTGAGATCTGCAAGTCACATGTGGCATAAGCGTCGCACCGTTGCGCCATTGTTTTGTGTACGCACCTAACTATGTCTCCGTTATCGTCGTCTGTACAGTAATAGGCGCAATTAATGAGAGCATCGTATTGACGGCGTTGCTCACTAATGACGCGACACTGCATCATTAGCTGCTGCTGCTGCTAGTGATGATGATGATGGCTGTGGTGGGTGATTACTGCAGTCGGCGTGCATTATGCGGGCAACTAGATCGTTTTGTCTGCTTATCTGCTGACGTCTTGCGAGAGTCATATATCATTCTATGACTGTGATGTTTTGACGTACTTTTGCATTGGGGTGACAGTCATCGGTCACTCCGGGTGGTCTTCTAAGAACGCTCGCGCATAGAATACAGTAGGATAGGACTGCTTAAAGCAACGGTGGACACGGTTGCATTCGATTCCGAGTAATTATCTCCGCCAATGGAACGAAGTGAATTGGAGGAGATTATGAGATTGGTCGATCTGTTCGTCGCTGTGTGTATCTGTCTGTCTGTCGATGTACACGAATTGGCGGAGATATGCACTCTAACGAGCGCCTTCTAGTTTTTTTGTTAATTTTCAGTCGCAGCAGTCTGCACATGAGCAATAATACTAAACAAGATGAATCAAATCTTTTTCTTCAGTTTGGAGTTCTGTTGCTGTACATGCAAATTGCTCCAGTGAAATAAAATCTCAAGCTGCAAGTTTTTAGCGCCACATTCCGCTCTGTGATAAACAGGAAACGGAGTCGAGAGCGAATGTCTCCATATGTTGGTTTCAGTTTGTTACGCGCGAGAGCTAGCATAGCTATAGCGCGTATTGGCTACGCTAATTCTCTCCGTCTGTCCGTCTCTTTGTCCGTCACGACCCGGTACCGTTTCAAGATCAGTTGAGATAGAGACTTCGGGTTTTCACCATATGGTAGCTTAGTGTCTCTAGTATTTCGTGACAAAATTTCATGCAACTGGGTGAAAGGAGTCCCCACGAACAAGGGGGCGAAAGAGGGGCACCACTCCTAAAAAGACGTTATTCTACCGCTATTGGCTCTTCCAACGTAAAAATGGTTGCAGATAGGCACAGACATGCTGCTTACGGTATCATAGCAAGCACTGGCAACGAGCTTCATAGAAATGTCAACATCGATGACCTTGAATGACCTTGAGCCCCTAAAATAAGGGGTTTTAGTGAATTTTTTGCGACTTTGGGCTGCGACACGCATTTCAAGAGTGAATTGCGCTGAAATGGCTGGAGATAGACCAAGACAATCTGCATATGAAATTTTAAGCATTGAATGATGATTTCAGCAGTCCAAGTCTGAACCCTCTAGATTCAAAGAGGCCTGCGCACGCGGGTGTCAAAGAGGGGTACCCTTTTAAAAAGTGGTTATTTATCCGCTGTTGTCTAGCGTGAAAATGGTTGCAGATCCACAGACATGCTGTTTATCATAACAAGCACTGGCGATGAGTTTCTCAGGAATGTCAACATCGATGACATTGAATGACCTTGAACCCTAAAAATATTGATTTTAAGTGATTTTTAGCTATTTTTGGCTGCAAAAGAGTGAATTGCGACGAAATGGATGGAGATAGACCAAGATGACCTGCGAACAGGAACTGCCATAGGCTCTCGCGCGTCTCATGAGCATTAGCTCAGATTTCTTGTTATGTTTTACCAGTATTTTATCACCGCACTGCGAGAGCGCATTAATGGCTGTTTTTGCTAGTAATGATTCAAGACGTTGTCGTTGTACGCTGGTTCTGAGTTAAATCTCGTGTCATTAAAGGTCGCTTGGTGGCGTAATGGTATAGGGTGTCGGAATTACATCATGGTTTTGACTCCTGGTTGAGTCACTGTTAAGTGGTTATTACTTGGATGGATAGGTGAGGCGACTGTTGGCCGACAGGTAAATCATCTAGGTATATAACCATTATCGACGTCAACTCAGCTTTTCGTCCTTCTGAGGTAGGTAAATCGACTACCAGCCTGCCTGACTAGGATTAAGGCAGAGTGCGTTCACCTGTGTTGGGTGGCAGATAACTCTGTGTGATCCCATATGGCAGGTGACACTTCGTAGCTCTGCTACTAATATGACGACGTTGTCTGTTGGTTGTGACAGGATGAACCTCATCGGCCGTTTGTATCGCGTGTCATCAACCACCTTGCCAACTACCAGGGCGGCGTCGTACCAAACGTCAAACAGCAGAAGATGCACAGGCAGGAGTCAGCCGATTCCAGCAAGTCTCCCAAGTCTCGATGTCTTCCCAGGAAAAAGAAACAGCAACGCGCCGCCGCCGCCGCCGACAAGAAAGCGGTGGCTGCTTATGTCGTAATTTAGATTTGGAGTGTGGTGAAAAGATCGCATGACGGAATTACCGAATTTTCCAAATCACACCACCTGTCCTCTTTTTGGCTCACGATAGCTTGCTGGCTCAGTGTCTACATTTACACCTGAAAGCAAGTTCGGTTGGACTGCACGACGATTTCAATTATATGATCTGTTAGGGCTGTGGAAATTAATCATTAATTTATCAATTCATCTTTAAGGCTTTGTTCAATTATTTTATTTCGTTGATTTAAATTTGAATAACGTCTGGATTTCTTAACATTACTGCCATCACTAATTGCATAGGACATATCGTCAGAATGTATAGGTTTGTATCACTGTATGTGACTTTGTAAGTGTTACTTTTGCCATTTGAATTTTGTAGGCCCTTATGATCAGATTGCTATTGCAGTACACATACATGGTGACTGTATCTTTGCCACTTGTTACATCTTCCAGAACGATGGTTCGGGAAGGCTTTATGTTTTACAAGGGTTCTTCTTCTTTTTTTCAACGCGAGATCTCCGAGGTCCCTCCGCCAATCACCGCGAAATTTTGCCGCGTGGTCAGAAGCATGTTCAGTTTACAAATGCTCGTCAAAAATTTTGAGGCATGCCCCCCAAAAAAAAATTGAGGCAAAAAACATGCTAAATTTGGCTCGATTTCAGACCCCTTCCTGCTTTGAGCGCGAATATTTTCAGACTGGACAGAGATATCCAAAATCAGGAAACTATTTGACTGACAGCATTTCGTCCCGTGTTGGGTGAAAAAGTTCGGTGAACTTTGGTCCACTAACCACGGAGATTTAGAGGTGCAATTGTACCCAGAAAATCGACTTTTTTGGAATACCATATTCCGGCCCCTAGGGAGTGCTGCGCCCCAAAATTTTTACATGTGCTATAGAATGTCCAAGTCTTGCTAGCCAACATCCAACCGGAGATGGGGGTCCCGCTTACAATTTTTTGCAAAGGGGGTGTCAAAATTGGCTTAAAATGTAGAGTATGAGCCTCTATAACTTTGGAGCTAAGAGAAATAGCCTAATGAAACTTTACCACATGATGTGCTGCTAAGTGGGGGTGCTGAACTGGAAACAATTTTGGGAGCACCGTTCCCTTAAAATTTGGGAAGGCAAAAACACGTCCAAAATTTGCCATGATTTAGGACAACTTTTGACTTTGACCGCAAATATCTAAGGAACAAATGGAGATGTCGACAAGGTCTAAACGGCGTTTTTAAGCACTGAACAGAAAAAAATACTTCTGTCCACAAACCATAAAGTTATAGGGGCTCATGTTGACCCACCCAAAATCGACAGTGCGTGCATTTTCGGACTAGTTTGGACTTTGATCACGAATATCTTCGGAAGATATCAGGATATCAACAAGCGGTAAATGGCATTATTGCCCACCACCCCTCTCAGGTTTAACACAAAAAATTGGTAAACTTTTGTCCACTAACAAAAAAGTTATAGGGGCTCATTTCGACCTGCCCAAAATCGACAGTGCGCGCTTTTTCGAACAGCTTTAGACTTTGATCGTACATGTCTCGGGAAAGGATAGAGATATCGATAAAAGGAAAATGGCGTTCTCAACTACGATCAATTTCATGTCGAATGCAAAAAATTGGTGAACATATAACAAAGTTCTTTTGTCTCATTTCGAACCACCCAAGTTCAACGTTGCGCTTGCTATATAAGATAATGCAATTGCGTTTGGGCCACATGACTTCGTTGTGAACAGAATTTCAACCCCTCAACTGTTCTCCAATCGGACTTATGGTGCCAGGTGGCCTCACATTGGGCTCTGCCCCATATTTCTAGTTTTTGATTGTGCTTTGGTGTATGACAAATAACATCATAAAAACCACAGAATTCAAATACTGATATTAATAGTTGTTTCTGCTTGACTGCAAAGTTGTTCGAAAGGCAGTTGATTAATCAAAGTTGAAAGTTATGGAGATTTATATGAAAGTAAAAAACTTCAATCTGTGACCTATGCAGTTTAGTACAGTAGGGGAAGAAGCGTTGGACAGACTGTGTGTTCATTTGAGCATTATCTTGTGTTGGTGTGATTCAGCCTCGGAAGCTTGGCACCATTCTTGGCGTTTACTTCCCTTGCATTCAGAACATCTTTGGAGTGATCCTGTTTATTCGTCTGGTTTGGGTCGTCGGTGTCGCTGGTTGGCTCCAGTCATTCATCATCGTTTTCATGTGCTGTGCATGCGTAAGTGTTCGGTAACTTTTACCTTATAATAACAATAAATAATAATATGGCAATTTTTAACGCGCACAGTGTCATTAGGCTGAATCTGATGCACTGCTTGTGCTATTTGTTGGTTTATACTGAATTTGATCTGTCAAATTACAGCTTCTATTTGCTACCTCATTTCAGCAACTGATCTTGCCTTCCTGGGAATGATATTTGTTCGCCATTTTGTTGCTGCGACAAACAATTTGTCATATATATGCGGACTTAAGGCACGTCTGGTAACTTAGCAGCTGAGAGCGGCTAGCAGCTGCTAAGCTACTGGACACTCGGCTACAGCAAGCCGCTACGAGCACATTGTAGCATAAAAATTCTACGCTACTTTACAGTTTAGGCCAACATCCAGGCTTCTGAACGTATCAGTTTTTAGATGAAAGTTGAAAAGTCACTGATCTAAGTGTGCCACCGAACAGTGTAAAATAACATTTATACAAAATCATCTTCTTAATTACTATTTCTACTTGAAACTTGTCTCTTACAAGCAGCAACAGCCATTTTTAATGAACAAATTGACGTCACATACTCGTCTGTGCTAGCCACTAATGTAGATTGTTGTCTGATGAAAAGTCGTAGCAGCTAGCGCAGCAGCTGCCAGCCGCTCGCAGTGGCTAAGTTATACCTTTGGTTTATCGATTTGTACTCAATTTTGTTATACTGTTACTTAATTTTGTTTGGCAGTTAATGAGTTTTATGGCTATAGTTTCATCTGGGCTCATGCCTCATGGGTAGTTGACAAGCAGTTTTTAATGATATCTTTGCTAAATTTAAGAATTCTGGAGTCTGGGGCTTTTATCCTTATACCTGGTGGGCGCAGCTTGTGCCCAGTAAAAATGGGGTGAGGAGTTTTGTTAATAATGTAGATCTACACCCTTAAGAAAATTGCCCCCATATTTATCGCTGAGCAATCTACATCCTTAAGAAAACTTTCCCCTAGAGAATGGAGGTAGCTCGAAATGGGGGGGTGGAACTTAAGCCCAAAATTGGGGGAACTTGAGTCTGGTTTTGATTCCAGATTTGATGGGGATAGAATCTAACGTCTGAAGTGGTTTTTTTCTAGCCAGCTCCAGAAGTCTTGCTCGTTCATCAGTTTATCTGTGTCTCCCGTGTGTAGGTGTCCAAAAGCAAAAATTAGCATGAATGTTTCAAAGGGAAATAGTAACTTGTTGCCAATTTTTAATTAAAGCTCAGTGTCATAGATGTTAGAAGCCTCAAGCAGATGATGGATATCTCATGTAATCTTGGCTCGGGTGGCATGCAGTTAGTGAAAGTGCTTGACATGCTCTGCACGCAAAGTGCTGACATACTTTTCTGATTGGCTGTGTTTTATCATATTGTCAAATTAAAAGTTTCAAATATCGAGTGTATATAATTGGTTTTCAGACGATGACAACAGCCATATCGATGAGTGCTATAGCAACAAACGGCGTAGTGTCTGGCGGCGGTTCTTACTTCATGATATCACGAGCTCTCGGCCCCGAGTTCGGAGGTGCTGTTGGCGTTCTGTTCTACCTCGGGACTACGGTGGCGGCTGCCATGTACATCGTTGGTGCCATCGAGATTTTAGTGGTACGTAACGGTAATTGTTATTCATTGATAGTTAATGGTATTAATAACTTATACTAGTATCTATGTTACGTTATGTTATGTGGGATGGAGGGATTTTATTTGCATAGAGATAGATGCTTTGTAGATTTACTTTCCATTACTTTGTATTAGCATTGTTTCATTATAGTGTGTATTTTTTCTGTATTTTAAAGTCGAAGAGGGAGTACCGGTAAGAGTAGATGATGTGCAGTTACAACAATACTCTGCATTCATTTAAGTTATCTATTTACTTTTTTTGTTAGTTAGTTATTTAATGCATCATCATTGGTTGTGTTGTGCAGCAATACATTGCACCGGTGATGTCTCTGTTTGGTCCAATCAACATTCCGATGAACGCGTACAACAACTATCGAGTCTACGGCACAATTCTTTGTGTCCTGATGTTTGTCTGCGTCTTCATTGGTGTTAAGTTTGTCAGCAAGTTTTCGCCGATCGCGCTGTTCTGCGTCATTGTCTCGATCCTCTGCGTTTACATCGGCATTTTTGTTTCCAGTCCTGGCCGGGGTCCACGGTTCGTATTTGGTCAGTTGTTCGCTTTTCCCAAGTTGAATTTGTTAATGGTTTTCTCTCATGGCGTAATACGTAAAAAATGATCTGCTGCATGTCTCATTTTATGCGCTTTGTTTTTCATGCTTTTCACTAACTATGACTGTTGCTATTGTTGGTTTACAGTTATTTGGCTTATTTCAGGCTGTCTTAGGGTAAACTGGGTTCAGTGATATGTTTGCTGTAGAACTCTGCTTATTGTAAGTGGTATATGGCATTTTTCTTTCAGGTGTTTTGCATTGCAGCAGGTAGAATGTGTTTAGTGTTTTTCTTTGTACTAGATTGTGATCTCAATTTAGACTGATCCTCTCCATGTTTGCGACACACAAGGACCAGTGGACCATCCACATGGAACTTGCCGTCAGTATCACTAAGCAACTGCCAACTTGGCCCTCGTTTCATCGTCAACTAAAAACTGAACTGTTTACCAGGGCATATCATTAGCATGCTGGTGACTGTTTGCAGCTGTATCAGCAGCTAAACATTAACTTCATTGCGACCTGACAAGCATCACACTGCCTGCGAGATACCTTATAAGTTAATAGGATTCATACACCTATGTTGATAGTGCGGAGAATGAGGATGGACATAGGTTGATGCGCATTCTCTGTTGCTGTGCCATCTGTTTGGAACTTGTTGCCTGACATTGTTTGTTCGTGTAATTTGACCGATATGTTTAAAAGTAAAAACTCACTTATTCAACCTGCCTTAGCCTAGCGCCATCAAGCACTTTTGTATCTTTGGAATGTATGGTGCTATATACATCTTATAATATTCATTGGAGTCATAGTTATTATCACGTTGTTCTGTTGTTAATGCACGTATTTTTAGCATATGTCTGCTTGGAGAACGTCTGCTGGCGTTGGATAAGATCCGTAACAATGACACGGGTGAGATCGAGTGCAACAAGCATGAGAACGGCTCAATATACGCTCTGTTCTGCGGTCGAGTCACGACCGATCCAGACACGGGTCAGGAGGTTTCGGTCACTGCGGAGAACGATGAGTTCTGTCGGTATTTCCACGAGCACGATGTGTCGCTGCGTCCGGGGATTCCTGGCCTCGCGAGCGGCGTGTTTTTAAGTGAGATTTCGCTCGTTGTTTTGCTTTATCTCGAACTGTTGCTGCTGCTGCCATTTTACTATCACTACAGTGATGGCTGTTAATTTTTGTTATGAAAGATACCTTTTAGAGTTGATGGGCCCCCAAAGTGAGTGAGTAGGGTTTAACATTTTGCCTGACATGGTATAAGACATTTCGGGGATAGCCTTTCCAGGCAATGCACATACACATGAAAATGGAACAAAAAGTTTAACCATCATATAATGCAAAACACAAAAGCAACCTAAACCTAAAATGATAAGAACTGTCCATCATTATGAGCATGCATATGTAACAGTAATGAGAGTTGTAATGATTTTCTTTTGTTATCTATGAATTTTGCTTTCTGTATTCTTTTTGTGCAGCCTAACTAAAGCTGCGTTTTTCATCAGCTAACGGGGCGGGGCTGTTCGCTGCTGACATCATGTTCATTTACATATTCACGAAAAATGAACTTGGTTCGTGATTGGAATTATTGTAATCCAGTTCAATGTTACAGACGATAAAAACCATTGAACTAAATATTATATGTAATTATTACATAATATTTAGGCCTAGTTCAATGATAAAAACTAAAACAACAACAGACATGCCCACCACAGAGTCACGAGACTACCGTAGAACGACTACGACCACAGTTTTATCTCGGTAGGCAGATCGCGTTAGTGGTTAACCTAGTTGAATAATGAGCGTCCAAATAAGGCAATAGAGGCGGAGTCCGGTAGAACAGACATGCCCTGTTAGCTGATGAAAAACGTGGCTTAAGGCTTTCAAAACATTGAGTGTAGTCTGTAGTTAGTGATGGTTGTTATATCAAAAAGAAAACCAAAGCATGTAATATGTCAGTGTCGTGTATTCGTAGTTGTATTTTTGAATGCTGTTTGTGGTTGCATTATTCAACTACCTTTTTTTAGTTAAAAAGAAGAGAAATTTGCAAAATTCATTAACTTTCGATTTCAAATTACGGTATTTATTTTTGTAGAAAATGTAAAAAATTTTCAAATTCTACAGAGAAAACTGAGTATTTCATATATGTTGTAGCGAACACAATGGATCGCTACAATGAGAAGGACGATGTGATCGGTATGATGGATCCCGGCAATCGTGATATGGGTGACATCATCGCCGATATCACAACGTCTTTTGTTGTTCTTGCTGGCATCTTTTTTCCATCTGTTACCGGTCCGTATCACACTTCAGTCACAAATTAATTACCTCCGCCAAGTAGGTTATGTTTTTGCCAGAGTTTGTTTGTCTGTCTGTTTGTGTGTTAGCAAGATAACTCGAAAAGTTATGGAAGGATCTTTCTGAAATTTTGAGGGAATGTCGGGAATGGCAAAAACTACAAGTGATTCAATTTTGGGGGTGATCTGGAAATTTGAGCTAATACGCGCGGTTAACATGCAGATAAGGGAAACCACTGCCAATATGCCAAATGTGGTAATGCCACCTGGCGAACAGCATGGCGTTGGCGAAGGTTTGCGGTCTCTGACTGCTTTTCTAGTTTAATTATGCAAATAATACAATTTAATTTAATGATATATTTCAGGCTGTGCGAATTGTTTGGCTGCACAGTGCACACGTATTTGTTTTATAGCAATATTAATTACTTTAAAAGTTTTGGCCGATTCTCGTAAAAAATTTTTTTGATGCGGAGGACAAAGCAGGATAGCATCAACATGGCGTCCATCAAGTCTGAGGTAAGGATGCATAGCAAAGATAAGGTTGGCAGTATCTGAATGATAATTACAGTTAATTATATGGTCTTGCTTTTATCTTCTTTTTCATTTTAAAGGAAATTAATAATGAGAAGGAAGATGTAATTAGGTAGTATGAATGATATTTTGGTATGAGTAGCGATGTGATGGATTTTATTTTTCACAATCCAACTAGATTCGGATGTGGAAAATTTTGCTGACATATTGTCAAAGTCGGATTTGTGCATATAATCCAACAATGGCCGTGTACTGGAATTGTCAAAATCGCCATCAGGTCGAAATTTTGTACATTCTAACGTAAAGTGCTGTTTAAATTGTGAAATGACGATAGAGTGATACGTTGGTGTTAAATTTAATTGATATTTGACTCGAGTGGCTGTGTGTTATCAGGCATAATGGCTGGATCGAATCGTTCTGGGGACTTGGCCGACGCATCGAAGGCTATTCCCACTGGCACAATTGCTGCTGTAGCAACCACATCTTTTGTCTGTATCCTTGTCAACGAACTTTCACAGTTAGCTCTTTCAGTATGAGACACACACATGGATAGCATGTATTGCTTTTTGCTCACCAGCTATGCAGGTTCCTGTCTGTAGCATTTGCAGTGTGTCTAAAAAGTTTTAATCCCTTATCGCTGGCTCTATTTAACACATAGTTATGGCATGTTTTGTTTTAGCATTATGTGACCTTGTGATAGTGCTTTCTGGTTTCTTTTCGTCGGAACTGGTCTGCTGCAATGTATGCTTGATACGATTGGACTTTTCTTTAGTTTATGGTAGTAAGTGATAATGTTTTTTTTCATGCTTACTTTTGTATGCTTTGGTGTTTTGACATCCTTAATTCAGAAACTGCTTGCAGATTTATCTTCTTTACTGTTCTTTGGAGGATGCATTGAGGGCCAACTGCTTCGTGACAAGTTAGTCTGCGCTTGATGGTAGCAGCAATATTGTTATCCACTTTTACTTTTGTTTTTTTTCCTGTTAGATTGGTCTAATTCCTCCGAGTTGATTTGGCTTAAAGGTCCATGGCCACGGTCAAACTTACTCGCGCAATTTATGTAGCTCTTAATTAGACATTTCACCGTGCATATATAATATGTTGACTTAAGCTTTATAAATATATGAAATTAATGTTTGATTGTGACGAAGATATGGCTTTATGTTACGTTATGCAAAAAATCAAGGCACGCCCTCAACCAGTGACATTATCAGTCTAGCACATAAACATCATGAATATTAATTACCTAGCCAGTGACGTCATTAGATAAGGCTAGGCCATTAATTATTTATGACGTTGATGGGCGGCATTGATGACGTCACTGGTTATGCAGTTTAGCCAATGTGGCATCGCGTTTGTTACACCATGTCTGTAAATCATCCACTTTTAGTGTAAGTTTCTCTGAACTGTTTCTTGTTAATATCAGGATTTGTATTGTAGTTATAATAAATTTATTCATTGCATTTGTCATCTTGTAATAAACGAACGTGATGATGATCGTGTTTAATTGTAGGTTTGGTGAAAGTATCGGTGGTAGTCTAGTAGTGGCCGTTATGTCTTGGCCCAATCCATGGGTTATTTTGATCGGCTCATTTCTGTCCACTTGTGGAGCTGGGTTACAGACCCTTACTGGTTAGTAGAACACTTCGCTGTCTTTACTTCTTTGTTTAATCATCAGTTTTGTGGATTGTTTACAAGAAAGTAAATAAAGTTAATAAATTTGATCGATTTATGATGCATTTCACTATGGGCAATTGGGCATGTTGCATCTGGACGTTGCAGTTGCAATACAAAGTATCAAATGGTTATTTTGGACTTAGGCATGCATTCCCCATTTCATAGTGTTTGCATGTGCAGCTGAAGCTGCTGTTTTGTTTATCTCAGTAACCAAGTAACCAGGCGAGCTGGCATTGACACTGCCACAGTAGAACTGACCACATTGGGCCCACCGCCATGGATAGATCTGTCCAACATCCATTTCGAACTCGAAGTGGAAGATCGTCAGCTCAACATGGTTGTACCAGCAGCCTGGGTTACAGCTGCAACTTGGACACTCACCGCCCTCCCTCTGGCGGACATCCACTTGTGGAAAGATGGGTCGGTGTCTGCAGACAGTGATGGCAGGGCTGGCTTCGCCATCTTTGTTCAAGGTACTCTCCTGGTGACCGATACCAGTCCTGCTGGTCATGGAGTATCTGAGCTCAGGGCCGAGGCCGTGGCCTGTTTCGCTGGTCTACAGGCAGTCCTCACCTTGCATGATTACAATGCTTGCCAGGGAGTCAGAGTCCTCACTGACTCCAAGTCGCTTATCCAATGCCTTGCTCAAGGTCCAGCTCGGCAGACAGACACCACATGCAGCTCCATGTGGACAGTTCTTGCAACCATTGGTTCGTCGAACCTAGTCAACGTCCAGTGGATCCCAGGACACGTGGGTCTGGAAGGTAATACAGAGGCAGACCTTGAAGCCAAGAGAGGCACTACATTAACACAGTCCTCGGCACCTATGGATTTCACTTCTGCCTGCGCGGCCATCGGTGACCCGACCGGGAATGAGAGAGAGGGAATAACCAGAACGAATATTATGTTATTGTAACATACATTCTGCTTAAGATTTAGCTCATTATTTTAATGTTTATAATCCAGTCATTATCTACAACATACAGTACAGCTTTCATTCATCTTTGCTTGTCTTGTATTTGTATCGCCCAGGTGCTCCGCGTTTGCTGCAGGCTATAGCTGCAGATGGAATAATCCCATTCCTGAGACCATTTGCTGTGACATCAAAGGATGGAGAGCCACGGCGTGCACTGTTCCTCACAATTTCCATTGCAGAGGCTGGCGTTCTGCTGGCAAACGTCGACTACATCGCTCCCATCATCACCATGTTAGTATTGCCAGTAATATATGTTTTTGCTGCTATGTGCATTTAGTTGTCACTGCATAGGGCCGGTTTCTGGATCTTTTAGTTAACTGATCAGTTAGTAAACCGTCTGTTAATTGTAACTCGCTAGTTAAGTTTGTGCACGTTTCTGAACAAAACCTTGACTGGGCGTTAGCTAACTGAGCGGTAAACTATAGTTGCTTAGCAACAATGTGCACAGCGCTAATCATTTCCACCTAGCACAGGCGGGCGTCATGAATATTAATGAGCGCAAGCACTTGTCAGCCAGCCCATGAGCCAGCCAAGCAATTGCGGACAGCCATTTTGTCCATTCATGAATGGATTTTGTAGTAAAATTTGTAGCAGCAAACGTCTCCTCGTGCATTTTGAAGACATTGCTATACAGTAAAATAGTTTTATAGTATCACATTCTTCAATTAACTGCTTGCAAAATGGTACAAAAGTTGCGTTAAATACGATAACTACGAGCGACGGTTAGCTAACCGGCCGATTTCGGCCGGTTGAATTTTTGGCCATTTTGACCATTGGTTAGTGCAACGGGAAACGCGAGTTATGCAAATCTGTTAGTTAACACTAACTTGACCGGCCAGTTAAGATCCAGAAACCGGCCCTTGATGATAGTTATTAGTTTACAGCATGGCATGTAACATCTTCCCAGAGTCATAACGCTTATAGGCAGTCATAGATATCTGTTTCATTCATGCTTGGCTAGAGGCCATTTAACTCTCGCAGACCACGGATATGAACCGATGCATCGTGCGATGTGCCTGTTTATGCTCCAGCTTTTGCCGGTACTCGTTATGCTTGCCCATGAAAGGATGGCCAGGCTGAGTTTACCTGAGTTACTGTGTGGTGTACTGTAAAAGTTAACTGTTTTTTTATTTCTTTAATGTTGTACTAACAAGTTTAATTTTATATTGTTCATTTGTGTTATTATTCACAGACACCATAAGCCTTTCAAATAAATTTAATGGCTATATATATGGATAAGTAACAAAGTTGAGTTTTATTATTTTAATAGCGGCAGAATACTACTGTGTTACACAGACGATACGTGTACATAGTTATCTAAATCATACTGATCCAAAGCAAAACAGGTGATGTAGTGGCTTCGTGACTTTGTGTTATTTTACATTTGTGTTTTTTTTTCTTGTGTGAAGCCAGTTTGTTGATTCATCGTGGAATGCGTTTCTGTTTGCAGGTTCTTTCTGATGTGTTACTGTTTCACGAACCTTGCCTGTGCCGTTCAGACGATTCTTCGCACCCCGAACTGGCGACCTCGTTTTCGATTTTATCACTGGTATCGTCACTTTATTGCATAGCATTGATTAGTATGGTAGGAAGCTTTGGTGTTTGTACTGTTTGTTATAATAATGTGGAATATACTGCCTTTTGGCTAGTGTTATTATTCGCTGGCAAATATACAATGTGGCCCCAAAATAGTAAGCTATTGCACTTTAACCATATCTTCACTAAATTTTGACCAATTTTCATGATTTTTTGCCAATAGACTCTGTAAGAAATTTGCTACTTAGTGGCATGCACATTACACCTATTGTGTCGCTACTTTACTTTGTAAAGCATAATTATCCCAAAGCCAACAATTTTTATAGATCGGCAAAAGGTCTAATGGTAAATTTTTTAACTATTTAACTGAAATGTTAAGTAGAGTAATAGTAAGTGTAAAGAACAATGGAGGACATGTAGAACATCTTTATCAAATAATTTAAACCATTTTTATGCATAAATGTTTAATCTAAATTAATGCTTGTGGTCCCAACTGATACCAAAATCTTTGCCTTCCATGGTCTTCCTCATCACAAAGTCTGTGCAGCATTAGTATTGTATTAATATTGGCATGTTTTGCTGTGTTATTTCAGGTTTTTGTCATTGTTTGGAGTATGCCTGTGTTTGGTGATCATGTTCATTACCAGCTGGTACTACGCTCTCATCGCTATTGGGATTGCTATCGCTATCTACAAGTACATCGAGTACAAGGGGTCAGTTTCTTCACTGTGCAGACAGTAAAGCATACTGTAATAACGATATTTTTGTTGATGTTCTTTGTTGTTGTTGTTGTTGTTGTTGTTGTTGTTGTTGTTGTTTTCGTCTCATGATTTTCTTTTTCTCAATATCGTTGTACTGAAAATTATAAGGTCACTGTTCATAACAGTTATTATGATGTGATTATCATTGTAATTGCTGTGTAAAATTGCTGTATATATATATATATATATATATATATATATATATTGTATAAAACAATATTTTTCACTTGATACTTTGGTACTTTAAGTCTTTTTTAGTGCAATACAGTCAGTACTTTGTGACAAGACCGTGTGCCAGGTTCTTAACAGACTTCAGTCAAATTTCTTTCATTTTTCTTCAGCTCTGAAAATGGTTTGAGAGTTGTAGAAAATTTTCGGAGTATAAGTTTTTGTGCTGTTCATATCAGTAATGTCAGTTTTGTTTGCTTTTCTGTAGTTTTGTGTGCAGCAAATACTGTGTAACCATTCGCTTGTTAGGCTCTTTAGCAATATTCCAGAATAAACCCAGGTCATGAAATATGAGTTAGTTAATTGTAAAAAAATTCTCAAAATAGGTTGTGTAACTGTTGGCTTTTGGCCATTTTCCAAACTGTAATGTGCAGGGCGGAGAAGGAATGGGGTGATGGCATTCGTGGTTTGTCGATGTCGGCCGCTCGGTTTGCTCTGCTCAAGCTGGAGGAGGGTCCGCCTCACGTGAAGAACTGGCGACCTCAGCTGTTGATTCTCATCAAAACAGACGACAATGGACAACCAACCAAGTGGCGACACCTGCTGACGTTTGCCAGCCAACTCAAAGCTGGTGAGCGTTAGATGGGATTTATAAGCATGTAGAAGAACTCTTTACGGGAAACCCATCTCAAAGCTGCAGAGAATCATGTCTTGTGTGATATCACACTGTTTTCGCTTCCTGACACGGGTGAATGCCACCCACCTTAGCCCCAGCCATGCAAGCCGGTACTCAACTTACCTACCCCAGCGGGATGGAAGGCTGGGTTGATCTGGGTGCTTGGTTATATACCAGGATGGTTTATTAGTCCACCGGCAGTCACCCATCCAAGTAGTAACTGGACCCAGTGTAGGTCACCTGCAGTTCTGCATTGATTAGACATGGCATTTTAACCACTCGTTGATGCCTTCACACCACTCATTTTTTTCTTTTGTCTTCTTTGCTGTTGGAGATGATGGGATTGACATGAGGAATCTTTAAGCACAGAGTACAATGGCTTGGACACTTGTCGAGTCACAGATAATCTGCCAACAAGGCCACTTCACGGCCACGTCGATGGAATTAGAACTCAAAATGTCAAACAGATTCAAAAGCTTCAAAAGCTGAATGGATGGACTACATGAAATAGGATACTGAATTTGCGTAGGTCAACTCAGCCTTCTATCCCTCTGGGGTAGGTAAATCAAGTACCAGTTTATCTGGCTGGGGTTAAGGTGGAGCGCGTTCACCTATGTGATCCCATATGGCAGGTGATCTTCCATAGCTCTGAGATGGGCTTCCCATTTAGAGCTAAGTCATCACCTTTTAACCTTTAATATTGAAGAAGCTGTATGTGCACACAGACTGTAGCTCGTATGAGTGTTGTACCTTCCACGATACTTCTGTTGTCGTCGCTGTAATCCATATCCATAATCGACATAAACATTAATACGGAGTGTATAAACTTACCTGCGATCTGGCTGCGTTGTGCTGGCAGGTAAAGGCCTGACTCTGGTAGCTTCAGTGATTGAGGGCGACTTCAGCAGCTGCAAGGACCGGGCGGATGTTGCTCGTAACGCAATCAAGGACGTGATGAAGCAGGAGAAGACGAAAGGTTTTGCCGATGTCATTGTAGCAAAGGACATTGCTGAGGGACTCAGTTATCTGTAAGTCTTGGGATTTACCGACGCTCTCCTCGCATCTCTTAGGATTTGGTTATCCATAAGTTGTTAGTTTTTGTGCTGGACACATGTGTCTTTTGACTATTTCATATTACCATATGCAGTTTATGTGGTTTTTATGCGCGAAAGCAGCTACTGCTTTTAGCGCATCTTAGCCATCGCAATTCTGTCTGTCTGTCTGTCTGTCTGTCACACGGGTGGATCACTCAAAAACGGTGCAAGCTAGGATCACCAAGTCTTCACCTTCAGCTGCCTGGAAGACTTTAGTTTCAGGACCCGTAAAGCTTTACCATAAATTCGAAGGGGGTCACCCTGAACGAAGGTGCTAAATGAGAGGGGGGTGGGCAAAATTTGTGATTTTTGACCAGTAAGTTGCTGTATCTCATACTATTAATCACTAATAGGAAGTCGTACACTGGCTCTCGATTAGTGTCGAATTCAATGACCTTGGATGACCTTGAACGCCAAAAGTTTGGGTTTTATGGATTTTTTTGTCGATTTCGGGCTGCAACACCAGTCTATATCATTCACCAGGTGGCGCCACGCTACTATCGTTATGCGATCCAGATAGAGAATATGGTATTTGTATATTAACTTAGTGTGAACACCCCAATTTTCAGCTAAACTACTGAACTGGAACTGCTATAGGCTTTCGTGCGTCTCGTGAGCATTAGCTCAAATTTCTTGTTAGAGCTGTCGAAGTGTTAATTTTTTTGAATACATTAACGCCCTGCATTAATTTTTTTAACGCATTAATTAACGCGTTATTAACACACCCAGGCTCGTTGAAAGGGAGAGTAGGGGGCAGTTACCCTAGGCCTGTCGACGTTTGGAGGGTGCCACTGTAAAATATAGAAAGTTAAAAAGCAAATAGAAACACATTTTTCAACAATAACTGACGTCACCACTAGCATAGAAATCTGTTAGCCTGTCATCTATTTACAGTAGTGATGGTTTAGTTACAGTACTTTAGTTACTTAAATTCATTCGATTGTCAAATAACTGCACTGTAATAGCATATTGGTACTTTTACTTCACAGAATTTAGTAAATTAAATAAATTTATGCATGTGCATTAATTTTTTTAAAGCGCCTTAATTTTGTTAACGTCTGTTAATTTATCAACCCACTTATGCGTTAATTAACACGTTATGGCTCTAGTGGTTTTGTTTTACTGAAATGTAATCTTTGTTACTGCTTTGCCCAGACTAACTGTGCTTTGATGGCAGTAGACGGGCAATGCCTGCAAAAACTTTTGCTACAGATATCTTGCCTTATGTGGTGTATGTGTGAAAAATAGGCATTTTAATAGAAATTGAAATTGCAGCATCAGCGATGTGTTTCTTACAGTAGTTTATTAATTAAATAAATTAAATTGAATTTTTTTCCGTTTATTCATTTGAATATTTTTGTCATCACCTGGCAGTCTAATTATAAAGAAGATTGAACAGCTAGCTTTACAGTGTTAGGGGGATTTAACTTTATCCATTTTATCTGTAAAATACTCAATCTTGCTGTTCATTTGACGTGTTTAGAGTCCAGGGCTCTGGCGTTGGTGGTCTGAGTCACAATTCTGTGTTGATGGGCTGGCCACACAAGTGGAAAGATCAGCCAAAATGCGCTCGGGCTTTCATTGGTAATTGCAGCATTGCTATCATATGATTAAAATAAGAGCTATCTATCTCACCTGGGCTTGAATTGGTACCGGGTCATAACAAACGGAGAGACGGACAAACAGATGGACAGACGGACAGAATTACCGTAGCTAATATGCGCTATAGCTATACTAGCTCTCGCATGTAAAAATGCATTTTTATGCGCGAGAGCTTACATGTAGCTACGGAGTAAGTTTTCATCTTTCAAAATATAGTGCACAACTTGTAGGGCCATACAATTAAAATACATTGTACTGTATGCTCATACAGTTAACTGAGCAAGATTGCAGCCATCAACCAGCATTAGTGTACATTGTAAATTAGTGCGCAGTAAAATCGTTCAAGTTATTTTAAGAAAATGTTTAACATGTCCTCCAATGTTTTTGACGTTTACTATAACTCATATTTTAACATATTAGTTAAATACTTCAAAAATTTACCAGTAGACCATATGTCCATCTGTAGATATTGTATGTTTTTGAATAGTTATATTTTACAAGGTAGTGTAGTGACATAATAAGTGTGGTGTGCAAGCCCCTGAGTAGCAAATTTCTTACGAAGTCCACTGGTGAAAAAAATTGTGAAAATTGATGAATATTTAGTGAAGATATGGACAAAGTGCAATAGCTTATATTTTTTGGCCCACCCTGTATAGCCACGGGTCGTCTGGCGCCCTCTTGCGACTGAGTTAGACTTTGTTTTTGTTTTGATTGCACCACAGCTGTTGCGTGTTCCCGTTTGCGTCAGCAGGGCTTTTTTTGTTTTATATGCCATCTGGTGTGGTTGACTTGTTACGTCAGATACGCTGCGGATAGCGGCTGGTCGCAAGTTGGCCGCGATGGTCAGCAAAGACATTGAAGAGTTTCCCGAGAACTCGGACCGCTTGACTGGCACCATCGATATCTGGTGGATTGTCCGTATCCTTGATTAACTCATTTAGAATTTTGGTGAATATGCTCAAACGTTTGTTAAACTTTGTTTGCAATGTACACCAAAATGTTGAAATATTATATAGTGAGACTATCTTCTGGTAACTGCTATAGTGGTGGGCCATATCAAAATGGCATTCATCCTATATTACAGTCATTCTAAGCCTTCTAAGCCTTTTAAGCAGCAACTGGTAATCAAAAAGTTTGGCCGGATAATACAAATATGATGTCCGTAAATTATGTGTTAACAACTTTTTTGCTGGCGACTGTATGTTAACTGACTATCCAAAATGGGTTAACGCGAATGATAACTTTAATTTGCTGACTCGTTACTCAATTATGTTGTGCTAGTCAAAAGGTTGAGACCGTTCGTGAGCGATGCTCTGATGCTGGTGCAGATGCTAGATTTAGTTTCTTATCTCTGTGTTAATTTCCGATGTTTGGTGCACTTATCATCATGGTTGTATTTTCTTGATGAATAACATCTGATCAGATGATGGAGGTATGCTGATGCTGTTACCATTTCTGCTGCTGCAGCACAAAGTCTGGCGTCGTTGCACTATGAGAATCTTCACCGTTGCCAGTAAGACGTCATTTCACTCTATATACTTGCATTTATTCCATGTCATTGTTATTACAGAAATTATTTGACATGCAGATCTGCTGATAAGCAGTGATTATGCGTTGGAGTCTGTAACAGATTGTGTGAACCAAGATTTTTGCTGAAATTGTATTATGGCTGTTACAGTAAAGTAAGTAAGTAAGTAAGTAAAATGTGAATTTATATAGCACATATCATTAAATTAACCTCTTAATGAGCTTGTCACACTAGTACTGACTGAAAAGGATTGTTTTGAAAAATTGTTTAAAACCACAAATATCACACACATGCCAGATCGCTGAGTTCATCTGGCAGTGAGTTCCAGATCGTTGGACTAGCGACTGGAAAAGCCACACTGTGTATAAAACGTGACATTTAAAAATGCGAAGTGATACACTTCGTTATTTCATTTACTATTTGTGACATGACTGGATTATTCTTTTTCTGTACTTAGTCGCCAACTAGGCATGAATGAATGTTGTAGTGATGCAGGACAACAGCATTCGGATGAAACGCGACATTCAGGCTTTCATCTACAATCTGAGGCTTTCGGCTGAAGTACAAGTCATTGAAATGGTTCGCTGACAGCGAGTGTTTTAGTTTGCATATTTCGTCGGAAGGGTTGGGTTATAACCAGTTACCATAATTATTAATTTTAATTTGGAAACTTGTGTCTGTGCCTGTACAGTATGCTGATAATATTTTAGTAGCAGCCAAAAAGAATAAAATAACACAAAAGTCTGTGTATGTGGCTACAAGTGTGGCTTGTTGGTTTAGTTTGTTAAATTCCTGGGCACCGTGCAGAATTAGTAGCCAATTAAACTCGCACTTTGTCATCAAAGTTCTGAGAGTTAACGTAACTTGTGGCGTCTGACAGTTTTTCCAAAAAAAGTTAATATTTTGCTATTAAATGGCCTGAATTCAGCGTGGCGACTTGCGAGTGATCGAGGAAGGTGGAGTCATCTTGTGGAAACGGCTACGCTCCACTTCGTTGCATGCCCGCAATGATGATGATGATTAATCCTATGTTTGTATTTTACCATTAATGTTACTGGTTTGTGATTTGAGAGATAAAAGAGACGTAAATGTGGATTAACGACTGTTCACTCCTGCCTACCGACATCTGGAGGCGTGTCGTCAACCGTGGTCGCATCGGTTAGACACTACGGCCTCTACCAGCTAAGCACTGAGGATGATGACGACGACTTTAGTACTGTTGTTGTACAGGGTGCGGCAAAAAAGTGGACCCCTAAATTTTTTCGCTGTTTTTTCTCAGCAACCGTTTGGAATTTTAATTTAAAATTTTACAGATTTATTTACTAAAACCTTCCACATCTAACTGTCGTGGGCAAAGTTACAGACTTTTTAACATGACCGCCTACCTAGCCTGAACATTTTTGAATGCTGAAAAATCGGTAGGCAGTCATGTTAAAAAGTTTATAACTTCGTCGTTTTTTAACAGAATCACATTTTACTTGGCAGTTAGATGTAGAAGGTTTTGCTTAAGAAAGTTGTAAAAATTTCATATTAAAATCATAAACGGTTGCTGAAAAAATGGCGAAAAACTTTAGGAGTCCACTTTTTTTGCCGCACTCTGTATAGTACATTTTCCATCTGGCCCTATTCGACATTCGTCTGATGAACCGGGTAAACTCTTGCAACAGCAGTGTCATGATGACAGCACCATAGACATTTTCCTTTACTGTTACTATATATTATATATTATTACTCATTATCAGAGCTATCAAATTAACACATTAATTAACGTGTTAATGCATTAATAAATTAATGCACGTTAAAAAAATTAATGCGCATTAAAAAAGTTAATGCGCATATGTAAATTTATGTTAATTTACTAAATTCTGTGAAGCAAAAGTTCCAGTATTCCGTTAAACTGTGGTTATTTGTCAATCACATGAATTCAAGTGCCTTTTCATCACTACTGTAAATAAATAATTATTCCGACGACAGGCTAATAAATGTTTATGATGCTATGATGCTAGTTATTGTTGATTATACGTTTAAAATGTGTTTTTAACTTTCTATATTCTACAGGTGGACCCCCTCAAACGTCGCAGGACTCGGGTTAACTTACCCCCTACTCTCCCTTTCGATGGGCCTGGGTGCGTTAATAATGCGTTAATTAATGCGTTACAAAAAATTAATGCAGTGCGTTAATGCGTTTAAGAAATTAACGCTTCGTCAGCTTTACTCATTATGCTTTTGCAGCTGGACAAGGACATTAGTGCGTACACGTACGAGAAGACGCTGGCAATGGAGCAGCGAAGTGTGATGCTGAACATGATGCGCAAACAACGATCGGGCCCTACAAGTCACCAGCAGCAACTGCAGCAACCTCAGCCTCCGCAGCAGCAGCAGCAGCGTCATCACTATGATATTCCGGTAGCGCTTCGTAGTCTTTCTGCAGCTTGAAACAGTCAGATATTTTGTAAAACTGAACGATTCCCCAAATACACTGTGTCCGGAAAAAAAGTAACCCCCTAGACATCGTACAATAAAAAATGTCAAATCTAAATGAATTTAAATAAAATTTTGTACGATTAATCCCCAATAAATTAGTGGGTATCACCAAATTTCATTTAAAAATATTATTTTTGAGCGGAGTTACGAATTGTTGAATATTGATAACAAAATATCACCGTTGCCTATATGGTGTTACATAAGTAAACCCTGCGGTTCATGTACATTTTCGTCACTCCAACAAAAAAACACCCGATTCTGGCAACATTTCGTATCAGCAATGCATTATTTATTGGCAATCAAAATGCAAAATTTCAAGTAAATTTGCGAAAGTAAACAATAGTTACAGCAACTTTTGTGAGGTCACCCCGAAACACTTCAGTTTCAGCTCTTTTTTGTGTCTGATGTAATCCACTAAACCTGAAACTGAAGTGTTTTGGGGTCACCTCACATAAACCACAGTAACTATTGTTTGCTTCAGCAGATTTAAATGAAATTTGGCATTTTAATTGCCAATGGATGGCGCATATTGGTAACGGAGATATTTTGTTATTGATATTCAACAATTAATAACTCTGCTCTAAAATAATATTTTTGAACAAAATTTAGTGATTTTTTCAGTAATTTGTTGCGGATTAACGACTGTTCACTCCTGCCTGACAGCATTGTACGAAATTTTATTTACATTTGTTCAGATTTGACATTTTTGTTATACGATGTCTAGGGAGTTACTTTTTCCAGACACAGTGTAGATGCAATAAAGATTTTTCTCTCATATGGAATAAATACGTCCATGTTGTTGTTCTGTTGCATTAATAATTGTTGGACTAAACAGCTAGACAAGTATTAATCGAAAGGCAACCACAGTGGATGGTTGATCCCCTTAACCAAATATTTTTCTTTTAGCCAAAGCTGTGTTGAAAGCCACATTGAGGAAGATTTGCTTTTTCATTCGTGGCCACAGGGCGTGTCATAGTTCCAATTTTCTCCAGAAAGCTCCATAAGCATTATGTATTGGTTGTTACTCTTGTGGTCAGGCTATGTCTCATTGTCACATACTCAACTTTTGAACGTAATCTTAAAACGTTTTCATTCAGCTTTTTACGCGTGAAAGCAGCTACTGCTTTCAGCATGTCTTAGCCATCGCAATTCTGTCTGTTCATCCATTCGTCCGTTTGTTCGTCCGTCCATCTGTCTGTCTGTCTGTCTGTCTGTCACACAGATGGATCAGTCAAAAATGGTGCAAGCTAGGATCACCAAATCTTTACCGTCGGCTACCTGGAAGATTCTAGTTTTCGGAACCATAAAGCTTTTTCATAAATTCAAAAGGGGGGTCACCTCAAACAATGGCACTAAATGAGAGGGGGGTGGGCAAAATTTACGATTTTTGGCCAATAAGTCGCTGTATCTCAGTAAAGGTCTGAGATAGGGCATAGGTTACTATTAATCTCTAATAAGAAGTCGTACACTGGCTCTTGATTGGCGCCGAATTCAATGACCTTGAATGACCTTGAACGCCAAAATAGGGGGTTTTATGAATTTTTTAGCGATTTCGGGCTGCGACACAAGTCTATATCATTCACAAGGTGGCGCCACGCTACTATTGTTAAGCGATCCAGATAGAGAATTTGGTATTTGTATATTAACTTAGCATGAACACCCCAATTTTCAGCTACACTACTGAACCAGAACTGCTATAGGCTTTCGCGCGTCTTGTGAGCATTAGCTCAAATTTCTTGTTTGATTTTTACACGCGAAAGCAGCTACTGCTTTCAGCGCATCTTAGCCATCACAATTCCGTCCGTCCGTCTGTCTGTCCGTCCGTCCGTCTGTCTGTCACATGGGTGGATCAGGCAAAAACGGTGCAAGCTAGGATCTCCAAATCTTCACCATCGGCTGCCTGGAAGACTCTAGTTTCAGGAACCGTAAAGCTTTTCCATAAATTCGAAGGGGTCACCCCGAACGAGGGCCCTAAATGTGAGGGGGTGATCAAAATTTGCGATTTTTGGCCAATAACTCGCTGTATCTCAGTAACAGTGTGAGATAAGGCCTAGGTTACTATTAGTCGTATACTGGCTTTCGATTGGCGCCGAATTCAGTGACCTTGGATGACCTTGAACGCCAAAATAGGGGATTTTTATGGATTTTTTGGCCATTTTCGCCTGTGAGGGTCTATATCATTCACAAGGTGGCGCCACGCCACTGACGCCACACGCGCCTATGGCCGATGTGTATTATGGTCCCGATGGGCCGAGTCCAAATGATATGCGATTTTCGAAACTATAACTACTGAACTGGAAATGCTGTAGGCTTTTGCACATCTCGTGAGCAATAGCTCAAATTTCTTGTTTGATTTTATCATACAGTTTCCATAGGTTTGATAATTGATTGTTGTATTGTTTAGGCCTGGTGTTTTTAATTGTTAAGCACTGCCATTTAGGACTGTACACATTTTTTGATCGATTGATTGCATGAGTGAGTAAAAAAAGTAAAGGTAAAGTCCAGCACTTGCTATAGCGCTTCTTACATGAGACGGACTCAAGACCAGAAGTGCTTTACAATCTTAGAAGTGGCAGCTGATTGGCATGAGCTAATGATACTGCAGCACAGTATGCGGCCATCCATTGCTCGCTTAATTGAACAATTGGACCTGCGGTTTGCAGCTAGCAGACATACTATCGCCCCAGTCAGCCACATTTGGCCTTCACCCTGTAGCCCGTAAGCTACTACTCCATTGTTTGTCTGTGAAACTTTAGGCAATAATCGTGGAAGTGGACGCCGGCTCAGGAGACGTTGCTGCTGCGTCCAGTGGAGTGGAAGGTGCTCCAAATGAACAGTTGCAGCAGCAGGGAAGCAATGATCACAACGATGATGAGGCTTTTGATGGTGATGGTGAGGGCAAAGTTCGGCCGCATCATTTTGACAAGAACATCTACACGTTCTCGGCATCGGCTGGGCGCGCTCTGCAGCAGCAGCAGCAGCAGAATGCCGACAACATTAAGAATCTCGTGTACGTACATGTCACACTTGTGTGGTGTAACAAAGTGAGTGACTGAGTAAAGTAAGTAAGTAAGCGAATAAAATTCTTTATAGTGCACAGTGTCAGGCAGCGAGTGGCCGAATCTGAGGCAGTTGAGTGATTGGCTAGGGGGAACTGAAGGCCTGCTCGAAACAGACCACAGAAGGTGTGTGATGACAAACAAGTGTTGAGTGCTAGAAGGGATTGAGTTTGTTGCAGTATTTACTAGGACTATACTGAATATTCCATTCGTATTATATTCGGTTCGAATAGTAGGTCAAATAGTTGTGCCAAAACAGGCCAAATACAAATAATAAGCCATCACGACTTGTTGTTCCTGCATTTAGCCTCAACGACAGTTGCTGTCAGCCCAGCTAAATGCCCACACACGATGCTTTATGACATTTTCTTAACCATTTAGTTTGCTGACAGTCGTAAGCTTGTCATGAATCACGGTCAAGTTTCGTTAATCGTCAGCGTCAGTAATCTTAGTTGTTCAAGAGTGTTTGATTTGAGAATTTTTCACCACTCTGCAATAAAACCAGGTCACTGGGCATCGTGTTTGAACTTGCGTCAACTATTCATGTTCTATTCGTATTTGGCTGAATAATACAATAAATTATTCTTATTTGGCCGAATAGTAAAATCTACTATTCGGTACAGCTCTAGTATTCACCATTCACTCTCGCTGAGTAAGGGAGTGAAGTTGGTAGGAAAACTTGAAAGGCAGAAGTTCTACAGTTAAGTCACAGTGCGTTATGGTCTCAGCACCCAGACAAAAATGTCACTTTTTGGCCGTTTTAAGTGCTCAGAGTTAATGTCATTCTGTCTCAGATGAACTGGGGTTCTGACCCAAGGTTTTTGGCTGTAGTGCGATTCTGCAGTAACCCTTTGTCACAAGAACGATCGATAGATCTTGTTAGTCGTCTGCATTCATCGCAAACTTTTGAACATTACTTTGCCTGAACTGGGAAATTTGAGAAATCTTTTATTCCACTCTCTGTAAATAATTATCAGTATGCCTCGATTTTATCTAGCGTTTTTATTTTACCATCATTAACTATATTTTATCTGCACATTTTATCTGACATTTTATGTAACAATTTGTGTGATTATTACGCGCGAAAGCAGCTATGCTTTCAGCGCGTCTTAGCTATCGCAATTCTGTCCGTCCGTCTGTCTGTCTGTCACACGGGTGGATCAAGCAAAAACGGTCCAAGCTAGGATCTCCAAATTTTCACCATCGGCTGCCTGGAAGACTCTAGTTTCAGGAACCGTAAAGTTTTTTCGTAAACTCGAAGGGGGTCACCCCGAACGAGGTCGCTAAATGAGAGGGGGGTGGTCAAAATTTGCGATTTTCGGCCAATAACTCGCTGTATCTCAGTAACGGTGCGAGATAAGGCCTAGGTTACTATTAAGCACTAATATGAAGTCGTATACTGGCTTTCGATTGGCGCTGAATTCAGTGACCTTGGATGACCTTGAACGCCAAAATAGGGGTTTTTACAGATTTTTTTTGCGATATGAGGCTGCACAAGTCTTTATCATTCACAAGGAGGCGTCGCCAACGCCACACGCGCCTATGGCCGATGTGTATTAGAGTCCCGATGGGCCGAGTCCAAGTGATATGCAATTTTTGAAACTATAACTACTGAACTGGAAATGCTATAGGCTTTCGCATGTCTCGTGAGCTTTGCTCAAATTTCTTGATTTTAGTATTGTTGCAGTACTATTAGACATTCATTTATTATGATGTCTTACATTTCTCGACATCTTCTCCATAAATGCAGTGGTAGATTTGTGTCATCTAGTGACCAGAAGCACTTTGCAATGTAGAAAGTGGCAACTGATTGGCATCCATTGCCTGCGTCAGTGAACAATTGGACTTATGGTTTGCAGCGAGCAGACATATCACCACCTTAATCAGCTTATCTGTTTATGAAATTTTATAAGCTTTTTAACGAACGTGCAAGACTGATAACTGTTGCTAGTGAGTAATTATTGTATGCAGGTCAGTGGTCTGGGTGACTACTCTGCATACTTTTGTAAACTTGAGGACTGTTCAGCGTTTTTCCTATGTTTTTACGCTCGAAAGCAGCTACTGCTTTCAGCGCGTCTTAGCCATTGCAATTCTGTCTGTCTGTCTGTCCATCTGTCTGTCACGCGGGTGGATCAGTCAAAAACGGTGCAATCTAGGATCATCAAATCTTCACCATCTGCTGCCTAGAAGACTCTAGTTTCAGGAACCATAAAGCTTTTCCATAAATTCGAAGGGGTCATGAGGGCGCTAGATGAGAGGGGGTGGACAAAATTTGCGATTTTTGGCCAGTAAGTCGCTGTATCTCAATAAAGGTGCGAGATAGGGCCTAAGTTACAATTAATCACTAATAGGAAGTGGTACACTGGCTCCCGATTTGCGCCGAATTCAGTGACCTTGAATGACCTTGAACACCAAAATAGGAGGTTTTATAGATTTTTTAACGATTTTGGGCTGCAACACAAGTCTATCATTTACCAGGTGGCGCCACGGTACTATTGTTATGCAATCCAGATAGAGAATTTGGTATTTGTATATTAACTTACTGTGAACACTCCAATTTTCAGCTAAACTACTGAACTGGAACTGCTATAGCGCATCTCGTGAGCATTAGCTCAAATTTCTTGTTTCGGAGTAGGCTTTAAAATACGGTATTTGATATTGTTTGTCGTTGGCACCATAGTGAGCCTGTTTTGTGCAGACTTGATCACAATGTGAAGCGAATGCACGAGGCCGTCCGACTCAACGAAGTGGTGCGTGAGAAATCGCAGGATGCCAGACTCATCATCATCAATTTGCCCGGACTACCAAAGAATGAGTCGGGAGAAAATAACTGTATCCTTATTTCTGTCAACTCTGCAAGATATACACTATATTCACTTGAACTGTCGTCTGAATATCTGAACTTGGATATATTGCGAAAAATTAGATTATTAGTCTGCTCGGAAATGATAGTTTATGGGAGGACTTAAGTTTTACTGCAGATGTTTATTTGTTTATTTTTTATTTCTGATGCGAAATCTCCGAGATGCATCTCCTGATTGGCGCGAAATGTTGCACGGTGGTCAGAACTAAGCCTAGTTTTATAATGCCAGTCCAAAATTTTTGGGGGCTCACTCCAAAAAAAATTTAGGCGCCAAAAACATGCAAAATTTGGCCTGATTTCGGACGACTTCAAAATTTGGTGGCGAATATCTCCGGAAGGAGTGAAGATATTCAAAATCAGACAAGTATTTGATCTACCGCGATTCTTCCTGCGTTAGGCGATACAAGTCCAGTGAACTTCGGTCCAGTAACTTTGGAGATCTCGATGTGAAATCGTACCCACTGAAAGTGCCTTTTTCGGAAGATCATATTTTGGCCCCTAGGGGGGCAGGGGTCCCAGTTGTCCTGAAATTCCTGAAATTTAAAATTGTCTTGAAATTTTAGTCATTTAGTACAAATGTCCTGATATTGGCCATCATTTTGCCTGTCATGCCTGCAGCCAAAAAACAGATCAGTGAACAAAGGCAAATCAGCAATGAGCCATCTGTGTTTGCACCTGAAGAAAGTAACAAAAACCAATGATTTCTGTGACCGAGTTCAAGCAGAATGGCAGCTGTATATGTGTGATGGCAGCCTGGATGGTCTTTAGACTGACTTTGAAACGTCTGGTGATGTCTGCTTACTGGCAGAAAGTCTCAGAAGTGTCAGATGGACTGGGTATTACGAAGTAGGCCTATGCAGATTTGTCATATGTGGTGAAGGCTGCCTTGACACTGTTGCATTCTAATGCTGTACCTGAACGTGGTTTCTCTGTCAATAATGCTATGTTGGGCAAAGAGAAGCTGTCTCTGGCTGAGAAGACTATTGTAGCACAGCATGTTGTGAAAGACTGTGTCCGAATTTTTGGCTCTGTGACGAACGTACCCATTACAAAGGAAACCATCACAGCTGCAAGAAGGGCTTTCACTGAATATTGTGTGTATCTGGATGAACAGAAATGTCAAAGAGCAGCAGAACTGCAGAGAGAATTTGAGTTTGAAAAGGATTTGAGCAAGACACGGCAAGAGAGCTGATAAATGAAGCAAGTAAGAAAATGGCAGTGGCAATTGCATCGAAGAACATGCAGTCTGTTAAAGTGGCACAAATAATGTTAAAAGCAGGAAATGAGAAATTGCAGGAAACATCATCGAAACTTGACACGATTGGTTCGATGCAAAAAGATCTCCGAAAGAGACTTCATGGCCCTGATAAAACAGACCTACCCCCTATCAAAAAGCAAAAGATTTGAACTGTTTCTATTTCTCAGAACTGTAATATTCTTTTACAGTAACTGCTTTTGATATACGAATACAAGACTTGACTGTTATTTCATTTACTTTACTCGTAATATTGTAATGAATGACTGCCTCTCTGGTGTTTATGACTGACTTGTGCTAGGTAACACGTAATAAATTTGTATTTGTTGAGATTTTTGATACCGTAAATATGTCCTGAAATTGTCCTGAAATTTACTAAAAAGTTGGTCCTGAAATTTCATTTTTGCTGCTGGGACCCCTGGGGGGTGCTGCACCCCCAAATTTTTACACGCATTAGAGAATGACCAAGTCTTACTAGCACACCCCCCACTGGAGATGGGGGTCTCCCTTACAATTTTTTAAAGGGGGGTCCAAAATTGGCTTAAAATGTATCGTATTAGCCGTGAGAACTTTAGAGTGAAAGAGAGTAGCTTCATGAAACTTTGCCACCTAACGTGCTGCTAGACGGGGGTGATAACGCATGTACAACTTTTAGGGGGCATTGCCCCCTTAAAATTTGGGAAGCCAAAAAACGTTCAGAATTTAGTATGTTTTACAACAATCTTTAACTTTGACTGCAAATATCTCTGGACTGGATAGAGTTATCGACAAGTGGTAAACGGCGTTATCAAGTACGATTAATCCCGCATTGAATATAAGAAATTAGGTGAACTTTTGTCCACTAGCACCAGAGATTACGTGGCTAATGTTTACCCACCCTAAGTCAAAAGTGTGCATTCTGCGTATACTAAGGCATTTGAGTGCGGGCCACATGACTGCTACCGGGGGAATTTCATCCCCCCTATATTTTCCCCCAATTGCGCTTAGGCGCCGGGCAGACTCACGTTGGGTTTTGCCCCAAATTTCTAGTTTAAAATCTATTGCTGTTGATGATTGAAAAATTTGTAATTGTTAACTTTTCAAACATTAACTTTTAATTAGTCATTAATTTCGGCTAAAACTAATGGTGGTTATGTGCAAGAAGAAAGTGCCTGCTTTTTAAAGCAACTTTTTAAGTCATTTAGCTAACAGCTTTCACAAATGCAATGAGACAGCTGTGTATTAGAATTTGTTTGTTTTATTCAGCCTTGTACAATGTACACAAACTGGAATGTTTATGTTACTTTCTCTTAAGAAAGTTCAGGTTATCATCTTGTCATCATATCTACTTCATGATGTTTTCTTAATAACATGACTAATCAGAAATTTAATCAGTAACATTTTATTAATTATCACAAGAATTAACGATTAATTGATTGATTGAAAATGGTTAATTCCCACAGCTGTGTTAAAAACGGCAAAATAGTAGTAGTAGTAGAAGATATCAGATAGACAATGACATCTAGGTTCATTGCAGGTGAGCTCATCTCTTTTTCAGCACTGAGCTGGCGAGGGTTAGACCCAATTAAGCTAGCATACAACCCAAGTTGGCTGGATGGCTGGCTCTAATTAACAGCCGGCAACTTTAACCGATTGGGCCAGTATACCAGCACTCCTGGCCACAGGGCCTACTGTTATGCAGAACTCGCCATCTCTTCCTTAGCGATGGCTATAACTAAGGCCACATGTTTATCTACCCACAGAGGGATGGCCAGGCTGAGTTGGCCTGGGTAGTAGTAATAGATCGCATAGAAATCTTGACGCCTGGTGAGCTTGGTTACTAATGTAACGTTAAAATAAGAAAATAGCACAAAAGAACTGCAGCTGATTTGGTTCCTTGACTGGCTGCGTGAAGACATGGAATTCCTGGAAGTGTTGACGGAGGGTCTGAGCCGAGTGCTGATGGTTCGAGGTGGCGGCAATGAGGTCATCACTGTGTATTCATGAATCGCTTCGTCGCATCAGATTTTTCCATAGCAATCCAATCCATGCTTCCGAACATTTCTTTCCAATATGTGTGCCTCCATACTTGTTGTATTGTATAGTGTGCTGTACTAAAGGGGATATCAGATGATCGATAAAGTCAGCCGACTTCCATGGGCATGGTCTAGTTGACCGAGAAAATCGGCCGATGAAGTTGTTGAACCATGACACATGACCAATAAAATCATCTGCAACTTCGTACAGTATCAGCTTTGTAAATACACAACAGCAGATCTCAAAATTATTTTTTCCGTCATCCACGGTAATGAACAAAAATAAATATGATAGACTAAAAATCAATGGCCAACTTTATCTATCATCTGACATCTCTTTAACTGTGGTAGTTTTTTTTGTACTGTTTAACAGTGATGTTTGCAAGTAATAACAAACACTCTTGTTGACATACACTAGCTTCAGTATCGTAAAAGGTGGCACATAAAGTCTAATGTACATGCTTTACTTAGATCAAATAGTCGGACAGTTTTTATAGCTTTGATTACTGCAGTGAGGGTGGTAATGCTGATTGCTGAAAGGTTAAAGGTGGCGATATGGCTCTTAATGGGAAGCCCATCTCAGACCTATGGAGCATCACCTGCCATATGGGATCACAAAGTGTTACCTGCCACCAGACACAGGTGAACGCACCCCGCCTTAACCCCAGCCACATACGCTGGTACTCGATTTATGTACCCCGGAGGGATGGATGGCTGAGTTGACCTATTTACATACTGAGATGGTTTGTCTGCCCGCAGGCAGTCACCCATCCCAGTACTAACCCGGCCCGGCGTAGAGTAACTTCGCTGATCAGATGAAACACGTTACCGCTGCGCTAAACCACCAACCAAGTGAAGTGAACGCTTGAACATTGGGTCTCACACAATTGTCTTTCACTGAAATGATCAAGGTTAACTGTTGCCGAAACTGTTCGATTCTCCGTCTGCATGAAGCACGTATGTTTCACTGTATATGCGCCACCTGGTGTAGATGTGTTACAACCATACTGTATATGATTGTTACTGCTATTGGCTGCAGCGCCATATCATACATAGTGCTCATATTTTTACTCCTTGCGTGCTACGTTCTCAACGTAGCGAAGAGGAGTATATGACATCAGTGTAAAATATTAATATTGAGGACCGACCTCCATTCCTGGAAGAGCCTTCCTGGAAGAACTTCAAATGGCTATATCTCGATAACGATGGAAGATAGATGCATGGTCATAGTGAACCACCAATAGGAAGTCGCCCACCGCTAGTCAAATGGTTACGTGATCGACGATGTCACGTGACCCCAAAAGGTCAAGATCGTGACCCCATTATCTTTGATTTGCCATATCTCCATAATGTTGCCAGATAGACGCATGCGTTGAGATCTAACAAGACAAATGGCAACTTGTGTCATTGACCAGTAAAAAATTTTTTTTTCCTTAGTTCATAAAGTCGGAATATTTTACAAATTTAAAAGAGACAATTTTCAAAACGATCTTGACGCCAATCACTATTAGTATAATTATAGATGGGTACAAATAGACACCCTGTCTAATACAAACCGAAAGGAACAAAAAAGCATTAGAAGAATACAGCAGAAAATAATGCGTGCAAGGAGTACATTAGATTTGTCACAATCTAATAATATTTCTTGTTCAGTTATGTTAGCAATAGCAATGACAGGTTGATTTTTTCTTCCATAAATATCATCATGGCAGGTTTCCTGACATGTTTAGTGCACGTTTTGTGGTAAAAGGACCAGTATTGTCTCAATGCATGTTTTTACTTAGAGACTTAACAGGAATGTGCAATATTTGCTTATTGATTCCATCATAATAATTACCTCCGCCAAGGTGGTAATGTTTTTGCCGAAGTTTGTTTGTTTGTTTGTTTGTGTGTCAGAAGGATAACTCAGAAAGTTATGGACGGATCTTTGTGAAATTTTGTGGGTATGTCGGGAATGGCAAACACTACCAGTGATTCAATTTTGAGGGTGATCCGTAAAGAATCCTGGATTCTGGATCACTTTGGAATTTACATTGATTTCAATGGGCTATAAGTGAAACTGCTGTTGTCGCTATGGTGCTGACACGTTTCGAACAAGATGGCATTGAATCAAGGTTTTTTAGATCACATAGAACTAGGTCAGTGTATAAAAAGCAACTGTAGTTGAAACGCACTCGAGGCTTGTGTGTGCGGGCTCTGACTGCTTTCTAGTTAAATGCTGTTATGCTTCTTGCCGTATTTGTTATATATGTTCTTCTTTCCTTTTGTTTTACAGCCATGATAATGAATTATGTGGAATAGTGGTTATTTTGTTTGTGTGCATTTCTGGTTTTTTTTTGCTTGAAAGTATTCGTTTTCTTCTGTATCTGTTTTTGCATGGTTTTCTTGACTTGAGCCAGTGTTTTTTTTTGGTTCGTTTATTATACAATTGTGTACCATGTCTTGAATGTTGTGACCTGTTCTGTCTGTTAGTTATTATTTTAAATTTTGAATAATTGTGCTGACTCACTCATTTATAACCGCATCATTGCTGTCAATACGATTCCAAATGCTCTGTGTCAAGACAGGTACTTATTCTGTCATGATAATTAATATTCCAAATCATTTATACTGATTTTTTTTGTTCCAGTGCTATTGGTCAATTCTTATATTGCAGGTTTTTGGTCGGTTGTAGAATCTAGTGCTAACGTGTTGTGTCTATGTGGCAATGACGCATTCCTGAATTCATGTGTGCGACATTCTGTGGTCACCATGTCCATTAGCTATCTTGTTAGCTTATTAATAATGATTTGTCTGATACTAGAAAATAAGTGCATGATGTGATCGCTATTCTTTGCAATGAAAACGAATTACACGACCTGCAAAAATCATTTGTATACAGTGTCTTAGATATAAGTCAGTGATTCCTGTAACTGTTGCATTGTGTACATTATGAAAGGTGTGTATTTTTATACTGGTTGTGTGTTGTTTGTTTGTGAACCTGAGCTGCTTATTTTCAGATCAGGCAGCAGACTGCTTGGTTCTAAGGTCATATCAGGTTGACTCGGTCTAACATATATAATGTACATTCACCACTGATGTCGTCAGGGTTTTCAGGGCCAGAGGGTTTATGGGATGTTAACCTCTGAATGGAATCCAAGGCAAAGTCCTGGTGTGGGATTTCTATATCGTTAGCCTGTGTTGCTCAAAATTCACTCATTCACTTGTCTTCATTTTGAAAGGCAAAATGTTTGTTAACTTAGCGAAAGTAGGCTACTGGTATATAATGACACTTTGTCTCATTATTTAGTGCCATCTAATATCTAGCACCTCCTTGGATGGAAGTTCTAAATTCATCAGATTTATCAAATCTGAGGATAGAGTCGGGGATTTTTGAGGGTCAAGTGCCTATTCTCATGGTGATGCCAGTGATGTTCACTTTGCTCAGAATACGAATCGTTCTTCTAACTTTTGTAGCACGTTTATTGTTAGCTTTTTTAGTGCAGCTGCCGTTTTATAGGATCGCTTATTGCTGCATGTTTGATGGAAAACATTTTAAAAATTGGCCAGTATTTGGTGCCGCTTTAACAATTTGGTGGTTCAGTTTTTTGGACATGATTTTCATAGTAAGTTTGCATGGTTGTATCCTTTTGATACATGATGGCAAGTCTCAGTGTGCACTTTTTGTAGCTTTCATACTGAACTTGGACTAACCCACTGAAGACTTGGTCATGTTACTTCGTTATTTTGTGAAGCAAAGTTTCTTTGGAATTGCATTGCTGTCTGAACATGCTGCTTTCCCTTTTTTGTGCACTTCGTTCGTATGGTTTTGTTGTACACCGCTCATTGTTTTTGCCCGTTTTTACACCTCCATCGACTCCCCTCTGTACAGCTTTTCTGGTATTATTTGTGAAAAGTACAGTTAAGCTACTGCTAATAATGTACAGGACTGTATAGTTTGTAGATGTTTATTAAGTTTGTGGCTAGTGCATGTTGGTATAGTATTAACATTGTTTAGCAATCTTGGATCTTTTGAATGCTGATGCTGGTAAGGACGTTTGTGTCCTGGCACCGACTTTAGAATTCTTTTTGCCATAGTTGACCATGTGTAGAAAGACAGCAGTTATTATGGTCCTTCACGCTACGGCTACCATTACTGAATAATGAATCAAGGCACAAATTAAGTAAGCATACAAGAAGTAAAACCAAATCATCATCGTCAAGTGGCAGGCTGTTATGCTATTATAGTTCCAATTCCATCTAACATGTTAACTTGTGGAGTGTTGTACCTGTATAATCGTTGTGCATCGCAGTCCACAGCCGCAACTTCTGCAAGTCTTGCCTGCATCTCGATATTGGCTGAAACTTTTCTAATTAGGCCTGTGCGCATACTTAGCGTGAGATATAGGCCTCGCATGTTCAAATGCATGAATTTGCTTTATTTTAGTTGAAACTGCATCGTACAGATCGTCGATCACTGAAGATAAATAAATCAAGAGCTACGCACAGCGGCTGCTCTGTAAATCATTGCTAAAAGTGACTACCATGCATTGTTCTGTCACTGGACATGAACTATTGCAGAACAGTGATATGGTCTCGGTCTTTGTCTTGAGATGGTCTCGGGAGACATGAGTCTCGGGTCTCATCTCAAAAGGTCTCTGGACATCCCTGTTGCACAGTCGACATGATCGGTTTGTCTCAGCACTCTTTTTAAATTTTAATCTCATCTCTATAACCATAAAACACAAAAAACATGGAAAACCTAGCTAAAAACACCAACACTTCTTCCCAAAACCTTCTTTCCAAGGTCGATGTTTTCATGTCATTTGAAAGCCTATATGCCACTTCCTATTAGTGATCAGTGATAACCTTGGTCGCATCGTTTCCTAGATGTGGTCAGTTTTCCGTTGAAAAACGCACGTTTTTTCTCCATTCAAAAAATTTCAACCCCAAGTTTGAAAATGTTCCCCTTGCACTAGAATGACTAGATCGCTGAAAGTTTGCATGCCTAGGTTTATGACACGGCTAATTAGTGGTGTAAAAAGTTTTTCCCTGCGACCTACCGTTTAGCCACAATATATCCGTGACCGTGACAAACAGACGGACAGACAGACCGACGACACAATAGACGCTCTACAGCATAGCTGTAGGCTGTAGCGCGTCAAGTTCAACAAGTACCGGTAGCCACTGCCAGTGTTGACCGAAGTCGGTCGTACCACAGCACAGGTGTTATGGTCGTACGGTACCGTAATTTCATTTCGGTCCGTCACGGGTTTACGTCAAACCATTGTTTGTTTACGGAAACGTTGTTTGTTTACCCGTGTTGTCGTGTTTTTTTCAAGTAATTTTTTGCGTTTTGTCATAAAAACGCTGTGTAAAGTTTGGCGGTAATTTTACTGTATGTTTTGTTTTAGGATCTGGCATTAGGGCGGAGGTCTGCTATTGCGAAGGACGGCTAATATCTTGTCCTGGGGTTTAGTTTACCGGTAGAGAATGTACGTAACATAACGCAGCTGAAAACTGTCATCTTAGGTGTGATTATACACAGTAAACTGTAGGTGTTAACCTTACAGCTTGGATATTTTTGCAATGTAAACGATGCTGTTGTTATTAATAGCTGATAGTGAGTGCCTGTTTGTTGTGCACGGCCATTAAATAATAGTGTTGCATGTGCATTAACAAACAACTTAAACAACCTGCCTGCTTCTGAGCAGCTCGTATTTTAGTACATTTATTGTGTCAGGTAATCTCGGTAACAGATTTTCTGTTCATGTCAATAAGTTTGGTTTGATAGTGATCATAGTTATGTCATTTGTGTAATACTTTTATATTTTAAATTTACCATAATTATTCTGGTATGTTTTGTTATTTTCAGCAATGGAGAGTCAAAGTAGTGCTCATTATGAGCAGACAACGACTGTCACGCAATACTCCACTACACAGACGACGTCGTCGGGAGTAATTGATATGCTGTATGTTAAAAGCATTCCTGGCATACTGAAACTCGTAGAAATGGTACATGCCATTTATTCATCAGTTTAACAGTTTAATGGGCTGTTATGTTTTTTGCACAGTGCACGCTTGTGTTGGAACTAAGAAACATGTCTGCTAAATTGTGCATGACGATAGTGTGGAATGTTAACAAAATTAACATTAAAAAATCAAAATAAAAAATGACAAAATGTGAAAATGCTTAGCAGAAGCAGAAGCTTGCACTTTCTAAATGCACATAATTAATTAATAATTAATTACTAATTAGTCATGAATATTTGTATTTTTTTTAGTTTACTTGGTAAGGTTATATGCATTGATTGTTGACAATGTGTCTGTTTAGCTGTTTGGCTTGATAGCATTCATGTTGGTGGTAACCTCTCTCATAGTCTGTGCACCACTGACGAGTCTTAATCCGTTCTATGATTTTGTCGCAATGCTATGTGTTATCACAACGGCTATCCTTTACGTCATTCTCGTGTTCAAGTTGCACTTGCGTATACTACGCTGTGATTGTATCTTCTGGCCACGCGTGGTGAGTTCACACTTCATAGTCATGCAAAGATTATGTTTGGGAGTTTTAAATTTAGACATCTGTTTTTATTATGCTTTTTTGTTGATCAGTTTTCTTTTAATAGACTCATAGGTTCAAATGTAACTTAATAAGTTGATAAATTCATCAAATTACAACTTTTATATACATTGATGATGTTGTTGAAAACTGAATAACATGATTTTGATTTAGCAGAATCTGTATGTAGTGTACTGTAGCATAAGTTGAAGCTTTAGACTTTCTCTCCCCTGTTATTCGTCGGTGTTTGTTATGTGATACGATACAAGATACTGAACTTTATGTTTGTCGTATAGGAGTTGGGTTACTATATCGGAGCAATTGCTATACTGCTGCTTGCAAATGTTCTGATGTCCGCTGTAGCTTGCACTGACCAGTTGAAAGCTGGAGTGGTAAACCATCACTTTCTCATTCATTTATCTATTTCTTATCACTCTCTGCTTTGTGATTTTATTTCAGTACTCCAGTGCTCTGATGCAAAGCTGTTTGTTAAGGATAAGATTTTATGTTGTATTGCTTTTCGTGTTGTCAGCGATTGATGTTCATGTTTCAGTTATCATTCAAGTGTTTTTCATAGGTGGCAGTACAGGTATAGCTGGTTTGCATTTGTTCTTTGTTCTTCGGCCTAGCTGGGTGTCAGGTTAAACTAATTGGGTATCTGGCTGACTGGGTAGTCATAAGTAACTTGTTATTTTATGTCAAGTAGTATCTCAGAAAGTATGGTGAATGGTTAATGGTGGTTTATCCCCCTGTCCTCTAATAGACAGCATTATGAGATTGATGACCGTCTGGAGGGTAACAGGGAAGATTATTAGAGTTGCCATCATTGTTATATTTGCACAATTATAATTGGCAGTTGTTAGAATTTTAGGTTTAGGTCATTTTTTGTGTCTAGTGTTTCATAAAGGTTAAACTTTTTGCAAAGGTTAAACTTTGTGTTTCGTTATTATATGTATGTGCAATCTTGCCTGGAAAAGCCATCACTGAAATGACCTATACTGTCTCATGTGGGACATTAAACCCTATTCACTCACTCACTCACTGACAACCTTCCACTGCAATAATTATCGCAGCTAATCATTTCAGAAACTGTCCAATTGTTCGATATACATAAAACACGTATGTTCCACTTTTTGGGCATTTCCCAGTATAATCAAATTTTCCCACTATTGAAGCAGATAATTCTTGAGACACTGGTTTTCAGGTTAATCATCCGGTGCAATGTTGTGTTTAGGCATTTGGCTGGTTTGCCATGATTGCCTACATCGTTGACCTCGTGTTCGCCATAATTGCCTATAGAAAGGCCAGCTCTCACCGCAGTGAGACCACCCATCACGTAACTACAGCAACCACTACATCACGTTACTAGCTACAACGACTCTACCATGACACATTATTAACTCACTGAGCTTTGCAGCAATGTCCAGTGGCACCATGCTTTAGATGATTCGTCCAGTCTCTCAGTGACTATCGTTTTCAATACTTTATTTTGTTCTTCCTGGCTTTTGGCTTACTCTGATACCTTCCATTATAATGAATAATGATTTGATGTAGAACAGAAATATGCTTAAGACAGTCGTGTAATTTGTGCCTTTTGAGGTGTCTCTTAGTTGCAAGTACTTTTAATATGAAGATGATATCAGCTTTACCTTTGTGGCTACAGGCTTTAAAGATCCGTGGACACCAAAATTAACTTACCATTTTCCTAAAAGAGCACAATTTTCTGAGAATTTTGACAATAATATTGGCACCCAGCATTTTGTCAACATGAAGAACCTTACATATGAAATTGACGATCCACGAAAACGATGCAGAAAATGAGACGCCATGTTGACAGGCTGATGACGTCACTGCATGTACCCGTAGTCAACGTAAAATACGCACAGAAACATAAGCATTATAAAATCACATTGTCTACTTATGTACTGCTGCAGTTGTCATGCGACACAGCATTTTTTGCAGTTAAAAATATTAATATTAATTAGTAAACACCAACTGGGTACACGCGGTGATGTCACTTCTGGCCACTTGCCAAGGTCAGATTTTGCGGCATAACTTAACGTAACGCCATTTTTCGTTATATTCAAGCATTAATTAATTAATTTCATACATTTATAGAGCTTGAATCATCATATTATACAAACAAGGTGAAATGTCTAATTGAGGTCTACATAAATTTTACAAGTGAGTTTGACTGTGGCCATGGACCTTTAAACTTAAGAGGTCAAATGGGGATGTTTTGGGCAATTTTCGTAGAGCAGTTAAATTGAAAACATGTTGAATTGTTGAACTTAAATTTAGCGGTTTGTTTAGGTTATTTTTTCACAATTTGATATATATTTGTGGCAGGTTTATTAGGGTTTGGTGTAATGTATATTGTTAACTTGTTATGTCAGTGACACAATTAGTTAATTACTGTATATTGAAGTAAATTGTATTGTATATATGCAGTTGCTGCTTTCCACTGATTGTGTTTCTCACTAATGAGTGGTTTTTTTGTTTCAAAGTTTTTTTGCATTTTATTTTGTCATTTTCTAAAGCACATTCCATGCATGTGCCTTTCAGTTTGTAAGAGTGAAATTTGATCGAAATTTTGATCAGCAGTTGCGTCAATATGATAAGTTAGTATTTACACCGTAGTCCGTAAAAAACATGCCCTTTTATTTTTTGAATAGCTCCGTGCACCATTGGCTGATTTTGATAATTTTTGGCGTGCAACATCAGGAATAAACTTGACACAAATGACTATACTTGCTTGCCACCTCACTTTAATACTGTTGCTACACTACCTTGTGAAATGCATGTTGTTGAGCCTGCTGTTTGCGAGTGGTGTCAACGTTTGCCACTTGCATTTGTGCTGAAGGAGGACATTTTGAGCACATGCTGTAATAAAGATAATGTGATGTGGCACGTGTGACTTTTTGAGATACAATAGTTGCCAATCGTGTTTGTTGCTTTTCAGTTAATCATTTCTGAACCAACGTGTGCGCTATTCAGTATGAAATCATTGTTGTGAATGGCCAAACTATGACTTCTGCATTTCACAAGGTAGTGTAGCGACAGTATTAAAGTGAGGTGGCCAAACTACAGTCATTTGCATCAAGTTCTTTCCTGATGTTGCGTGCCAGAAATTATTAAAATCAGCCAATGTTTCACGAAGCTGTTCAAAAAATAAAAGCAGCATATTTTTCATGGACCACAGTGTGTTACTGCAAGGTTAGCTGTCTCTAGTGATCTGTCAGATCTGTCTTATCTAAAAGGTCTAAAAAGATTGTCCATTTTTTTGCAGTAGAGATTGTTCTTGCGTGCTGCATACTTAACACACAATTTATCAATTGAACACTATCCGGGTGAATGGTGATTGGTTACCTAATGCCCCTTTCTTTCCTGTCTTGTATTGATCTGGTATCATGTCAGAATAGACCCAATTTCTAACATCGTAAGACAATTTTATGACAGTGTTATGACATACGGCAGGTTTATGACAGATTTACAATAAAAAGCAATTTACAAAAATTCACAAACTACAAACAGAATAAGGTGTGTTTGAAGCAGGGGGGCTGCTAATTTTGGGACACAGTGTAGTCTTGAGATGCAGTATAAAGAGTACCCTGCTGCATTGCATAGTTACAGCAGTTCGTTGATGGGCTGAAATGGCTCCTTTAAGGAGAGGTTGAGTGATTGGAGGAGATAATCTTCATATAGCCCAGATTACTGAGACATTTTCACACTGCTTATTTATAGTTTGACATTAATGCTTTTTATTTGTTTGTCCATTCTGACTCCATCTGAGCTGTCATGACAGGGGGGCATGTCCCCCCAAATTTTGGCAGTTGAAAAATTGTCTGAAAATCCTCTTGTACAAAAAATTGTATGCAGAATAAAAATTTGCCGCTGAAAACCCCCATTTTCTGAAAATTCTGGGACAAAATTAAAATTTTGACCACCCGCAATTTCTTTTGTCCGAAATTTGCTGCTGTCTGTTGGAATTTTATCAGAAATCGGTGCTGTTCATTGGAAAATTGCAGTTTACTGCCCTGCTTACTTTGTTTCACAATGCTGTCATATTTTTTATCGGCAGTCAGTGTGCATTCATCTAGTTTGCTTACTTACCAAATTGGTGGAAGCTACTAGTTTTACTACAGTTTTATATTCTGTATCGCAAACTCATGAGTGTTGCTGATCTCATTAGTATTGTATTGCATGACATATTAGTACAGTTGCAATTACCTGCAGCTCTGTTTCCAGCAGCACTAACGTTTCTCTTGCAGCCTTCTGCTTTCTTATCGGTGTTGTTTGCAGTCTGGAATTGCAGTATAAAGGGCACTCGTCTGCCTTACAGATGTTACTGATTGTGGCTTAGACAAACAGATATCAGAATATTTTGTCTCAGAGTTGTACAGTGTATATTGGCTACTGTTTGGCTGGTACTGACTGAAAATTTTATTGTAATTCCAATTTACTTTTAGGCAGTGCAATTACTGTGCATTACAGTGCATTACCAGTACTTGGGTGTATTTTTATGCTTTTGTTGACTTGATTTGTTTATAGTTTCAAGCACAGTGTTTGCTCACATTCCTTTTCTAGTACAAACTGTGCAGCTTTTCTGTGCATTGGCGTACATTTATGTTTATATTTATCTGCAAATACAGTCTATTTTGCCTGAGTTTTACTTTTGGCATTTTTATGCTGGGCTTCTGCTTTGTAGTTTTTTGGCTTTGCTGCAGTGGCGGTTTTAGGCCCGGGCCAGAGAGGGGGCACAGGCCCCCTGGTTTTGCTCCAGCCCCTCCCCCCAGTTTCGTGGCCACCCATGATTTTTTTGCAAAGATAACACAAACATCTGGTTTCTTTGTGTTTCAATTTTTTTTAAGAGGGCAAATTTGTGGCTTCCATTGAACGTTCAAAAACCAAAAGTGCTTCAGCTTCAGGGGGGCTTTGCCCCCCTGAGACCCTGACCATGGGCTCTGCCAGTTCTGCCGCACTCGCCAAGATATTGGGGGCTAGAACTGCCACTGCTTTGCTGTATGCAAAAAAGTGCAATATTTGTTACTTTTGAACATTCGATAGCAGAAATGAAATTTCGTTTAGCTTTTTATGTTAGTGCTATATGACATGTTACTGTAGTTTTCAGACTGATCAAAAAAATTCATCAATGTTAGTTTGAGGTTGTCAAGTGCACATCTGTGCAACATTTTATCAAGCTTAGTGCAGTAGTTCATGAGTTATGCTGGGCTTCTGCTTTCTAGGTTTTTGGCTTTGCTGCAGTGGCGGTTTTAGGCCCGGGCTGGAGGGGGGGCACAGGCTCGGGCCTCTGATCATGATAACTATCATGTTCACAACTTTTTTGGCCATAGATTTTATATCTCAGTATGTCAAAGGCATTCTGGTCAAAGGAATCGAGTTCTGGCAGAAATATCCTCATTGGTCCTACTAAAGTTTAGGTCCAGAGTCCAGACAAGACACCTCCTCCAGGTGCAATTTTGCTTTACTTACTACTCACATACGGTATGTGACGCTCTGAGCAGTGACGTCAGAATGCGGTCTCGAAATTCGTTTGGTTTACACTTTCATTTGCCGAGTAAAGTCAGGGCTTTAAAGGTTGGCGTTTTCCCTCAATATACCGTTCTAACTTTCCTATGGTGTTTTCAGAATTCGTCTTCAGATAGTAACTTGTCTTCGGATTCAGCAAAATTTCAGATATCCTGCAAATCGTTATATATTCTATGCTTACGTCAATGGAGTTGTGTAATTTTGTTTATATAAATATAAATGCAATATATCCATTTAATATGTGTTTTAAAGCCGCATCGATGACGATTTTACGGACATACGTTATGGTTAGTATATGTTTAAGGCCGCTGGAATGTTTGTTGGTGTATTTCAAGGTGATGTATGAACAGTCGAGTTTGAGAGTTGCGGTGAGTGTATTTACACGGAAGAAGTCTAATGACGCTTGGTGTTATTTTCGGGGTGGTGCATTATGCGAACTGCAGAATTTCTAATCTGACGCTATTTTCTGTCTGCCATGGACGAAACTACATGTACATAATCCATGTGAACGAATAACAGCAAATTTGATGTTGTGTTCCATCCTTATATATTTTCTGGCAAATATATTGCCTTTTCAATGCATGTAAGTACTTTGACGTTCGGTGTATGTAGCAGTTTTTAAGATTTAATAATTTACGTAGTAAATAATGATTTTTAATACACATTGATTCATTTAAGTCAGGGGTCTCAAACTCGCAGGCCGCATGCAGCCTGCGAAGGCGTCAATTGCGGCCCGCAACACATTATCTGAAATTCTAAAAATTTAGGATAAAAAGAAATCGTTTTATTCATTTTACAGCATTTTTCCAGTAATTCAGCGAAACTACTATTTTTTCTCATTTGCGCTCTCATTAGTGGAACCGCATGCTGATGCTGGCAGCGACCAAAGCTGGCGCTGGCAACTTGGACTGTTTCTCATCTCTTCAGGTGGGAGGTTTAAGTGAAGTCAAGCCACAGTGCCTGAAAGATTATGCAGATGTCATTTCTTGATTACTTGCCGAGTTCGACCGATTTTTTCAAAAGTTTAATAATCTTAAACCGCAGTTTGCACTCTTTGCCACTCCGTTTGATGTTGACGCAGAAAGCGTTTCCGAAGTACTCTAGATAGAGGTATTGAATTTGAAGTGTGACAAGCAAAAGCAGAAGTACACAGACGTACTGCATTTAATGCATTTTGTCGTCTCTAAAAACAATGCGGCCCCCCGACTGAGTGATATCTTGCAGTGTGGCCCGCACCCCAAATGAGTTTGAGACCCCTGATTTAAGTGCACGTCGGTTAAGCACAAGGTCCGGTTATCTGCATACAATGTCACGGTCTCGTTTCTCTCGTGCCCTAAGTATAGAATTTTGGTTTAGTGCACCAACAATAAGTGCACGGTTTGCTTATTAGCATGTGTGCACTTTTGGGTCCAAAAAGTACCCCAAGCCAGTGACAGTTTAATCAGGTCAACTGCGAGGCACTCACCTGGTTTACGACATGCTCACCTGGAGGCAATGATGCTGTCAGATGGTTATCTGCTACGGTCTACATGGCTAATTTTTCCTATAATTCATTGTCTGAATTTCTCAACTGGAGCTGCCACATCTTTCCCTCTAAACATGGCTGCTGCTGTCTGCTCTTGTACACTAACATGAGTGAGGCCATGATGCACTCAGGTCAGTTAAACGAATTATGGCTTTTTCGTCCATTTGCCGGTTCACCCCCTGACTTGTTCGCCCCCTGGCTCATTCGCCCTCTGGTTCGTTCACCCCTTGCTGATTCGCCTTCTCACCCGGGAATATACTGGTGATTCGTTATTGAGGCTTGTGTTTCACTTTACAGAAAGGCAACAAGTAATTGTAGTGTCACACCACTGATTAATAGTTACTTCAATTAACATTATACGTGACAACACAGCTCACAAAGTCAGTCATCTTTGGTTTCATTGCAGCAGCACAACTATTATATATAGCCTATACCTAGAACGCTTAAAACTCAGCTTAAACATATCGAAATGTTGGGCTTTGAATACCCTGATATGAAATTTGTGGTTAGCATTAGTCTACAGTGTTTCGGTTTGCTGCACGTGGGCGCTTCAATGTATGATTGACTTTAAAAGGTGTAAAAGACCGCTTTTGTGTTTGAAGTCAACGCGCTGGTATTCGATGCGCTTTGTGTCAACGTCGGGCTTCCTTTGAAATGAATTCTTACAGGTATACTTGGGTCTAGGCCTAATAACTGCTTAACAAACGCCTAGATCTATAGACAGCATCAGACATCATTGCAACATTATAAGGCGAGAAAGGGTACTAAAACTCTGTATAATAAAACACATGTATATTGCCTAATGATTTTATTTCATAATTGAACAAAGCATAAAACATTCATGCAATTGTTTGTTCTCATCGTCATGCATATGTTACGTATAAACCTTGATGTTGAATTACCGGTATTCAACGTCGAAACGTCCAAGGTGAGGGGGCAAATGAGCCAGAGGGCAAAAGAGCCAGGGGGCAAACCGGCAAAGGGGTGAAAAAGCCAGACACCATTTAAACTGCCAATGATGCACTTAATTTTCTTTTATCAGGTGTTCCGCAGCGTCAGCAATTGATAATTCCTACATCAAATAAACTAACACCAGCCCACATGATGCCAGCTTGTCTGCTAGGTGGTGATGCACTGTACGGCAAATTTACGACAGCTTCAATGTCACCATTGGAGTCCAATAAGGCTGCATCCCGTCGCTGATGATTAGGGCCCACAGTTTTCCACAGGCCACTGAATTTCGAGTCGAGCCGCGGAATTTTTCCTTTGCCGTGGAATTTATATATTTCCACAGAATTTTGCAGAGTTTTGCATAGGTTGAAAATTCATCGGCGATTAGCATGATTTTTGACTTGATGACATATTTTTATCACGAAAAAATCAAACTGAACTGCTAAAAGCTGTGGGCCCTACTAATAGCTATTGCAGTATGGCACAGTCGTAAATAAATGAAACATAACTTGACAGATCGCACTTTTAAAACTAAAGTTTTTGAACAGAATAGAGCTCAGTTAACTTATTAATGACGTTTGGGGGCCCTGCCTGTAGAATATAGAAAGTTAGAAACACATTTTTAAATGTATAATCAACTACAGATCTATACATTAACTATTTAAATTATTATTTATTTACAGTAGTGACGGAACAGCAACTACAGTTTAGTTACTTGAATTCATCTGATTGTTAAATAACCGCAGTATAATGGAATGTTGGAACTTTTGCTTCACAGAATTTAGTAAATTAACAAAAATTTTCGTATGTGCGTTAATTTTTTTTAACACACATTAATTTATTAACGCATTAAAGCGTTAATTAATGCATTAATTTTACAGCTCTATTTTTTCCACTTTAAGCTCTGAACTTGGCGTGGCAGATCACTCCAGTATTCACTTCAGCCTGCCTGTGACAGTATTCATATTTTTGTTGACAAGATATCTTCACATTTCATGCTCAACTGTAAACTCTAAATTCTTTCTCTTTCATTTCTCACATGTAGCTCATAACTCAAAACGTGGGTGGTTCAGCACTCACTCTGGTCGTTTGCAAGCAACCTTTGGTAAGTTGCAAACCAATTTTGTGCTGAGGCCAACTCAGCATCCTATTCTTAGCAGGACAAGAATTTGAGCACTTCAGTAGCTTACAAGATGACTCATTGGAGTGATGGTATGTCTGGTTTTTGTAATGCAAAAATTGATGGTCATTGGTGACTGCCTACTTTTTTAAGCAAAATATTTTAAGTTGAAGGATTTTGTTAACAGAAGTTTGACAGTTGTTGCTCATGAGCTGTCGAGGCATTAACTAATGCATTATTAACGCACCCAGGCCCGTCGAGAGGGAGAGTGGGGGGAAGTTACCCTGAGCCCCGCTTGACGGCTTGACGTTATCGCTGACATTGAAATCTATTAGCCTGTCATATGAATAGTTATTTATTTACATTAGTGGTGGAACAGCAACTACAGTTTAGTTACTTGAATTTATTCGATTGTCAAATAACCGCAGTTTAACATAATATTGGAACTTTTGTTTCACAGAATTTAGTAAATTAAATAAATTTACGCATGTGCGTTAATTTTTTTAACATGTGTTAATTTATTAAGTTTATTAACACATTTTATTTGACAGCTCTAATTGATATTGAATGATCAAGTTTGACATCTCTATTGGAAAAAAACTTTCTACTGACACTGTCTGCTGATCCAAAGCACTGATAAAACACATGCCTTCTGTTGATAGTTGTTCAGAATGAGAACAATATAGTACCATACTGCCCAGACAAATGCACATTTGCCATTCCCCATAGAAAGTTTAAGAAAGAGAAAAATTAATTATAAGAAAATGGGAGTAGACCAAACTTAACATGAAAACATTACTGCTTAGGTACATTTCCTCCGTGGCGTCCTAGTGGGGAAATTTTGGGTTGTGAGAAAATTGTCGGAAAACAGTCTTGTCATAAAATTTTTGTCTAAAAATGCACAATTTGGGGCTAAAACCCCTCGTTTTTGGTAAAATTTAAGGGCATAATTGACATTTTGGGCACCCATGATGACCTCTGTCAGAAATTTGCAGCTGTCTGTTGGAATTCCGTCAGAAATTTGTAGTGTATGTCTGAAAATTGCAATTTCTTGCCCCATCTACTTTTTTAAACCCAAGAAGTCTCTGCTTCTTGTTCCCACACGTTACTGTTCTATTGTTCCTGTTTTTGTTCTAATAACTTTTTAGGTATTCCAGATAAATGCATATTTACAGGCTTTTCACAAGTTACCGATTGCACTGCGTTGGAAGCTTAAATGCAAGCCGAGTGGTTGCAGTTTCTACTGTTGTTATATAGCATTTTATTTGCATTCACCAGGTGGCGACACATGTACTGCTTAGCAGTCACTAATGAAAATCCATCACCTGTTGTTGATTCAAAGTTACTCTCTAGATGGCGGCACTAGTTTTGCCGGCCACCGTCTTATGGTTGTAACTTGTATGAAATAGTTTTTAATGTATTCAGTGTTCACAGCTTGTGATTGGCTGTTTCTAGGCCATTTTGTTCATTATGCCTCGCACTGAAAATTAGAAATGTTGTTTTCCGTGTTAATTTATTTTTATATATTCTATTTTTTTTATAATATTTATACATGCAATCTTGTACTAGCGTTTGCAATTTTGCTTGATGTTGCTTCTGTTTATTGCTGATTTATTTCATATTTACTTGCGTAATGGCTGCTATGGTGATTTTTTTTGGTGTAGGATTCGAGTTTGGCTCAACTAGTCTGGTATGAAACAAGTTTCTACTGCAATTGGCCTTCATCTTGTGAATTTCAACTGACGTTTCGTATGCCGAAGTTCTATGTTGTGCCACGATTTAGAACCGTGCTGCTTGGATTATATTCAGGTATCACTCTATTGCGTATTGTGCGCACTGAACTGTTTTTTTGGCTGTGACTGTTTTTAACGCCATGCATACTCGATAGGTAACTTTTTGTCCCATTTTTTCTTTGTTTTCCTATGAGTGTTTAGCGCAGTGGCGGTTCTAGTCCCGAACATCTGGGGTGGTAGGGGGGCACGGCCCCATGACGAGCGCGGTAGCGTGAGCCTATAGGTGGGGTCTGGGGCAAAGCCCTCAGTGGGGTTCAGAGGCAGAGCCCTTGGTCAGGGGTTTTTTGGTTTTTGGACGTTCAATGGAAGCCACAAATTTTCTCACCTTTCTAAAATTTGGAATTGCAAAGAAATCATATATTTGTGTTATCTTTGAAAAAGATTATGGGTGGCCACGAAAACTGGGGGGACAGCCTGGAGCAAAACTGGGGGCCTCTACCCACCCTGACCCTGGCCTAAAACCGCCACTGGTTTAGCGGATTTACTGAAGAATGCACTTTCCATTGACATAAGCATTAAAGTAGACATGTGCTTCATGAAGATTTCACATTTGCAGGGAATATGTTGCACAGGGAAAATCCTCTGTGCAAAAAAACTACCGGTACCGGTATATATACTAACTGGTATCGTCAACATGCGTGCACAGTAAGTTCTTTTTTGCTTTCTATTTTTTCCGACGTTTACTACCGGCGTTGGTGATCAACACACATCTTTGCGTAGATCTGTGTGCAAAGCTTATTATTTTATTGTTTGGCAGCGCTGTTTGATGGCCATTACAATGACTACAATGCGTGCATGCATGGCCAGTCATGTCATGTCTAATGTACATAATAACAATCGCCAGACGCTACCAGATAGCCCAGTAATGCAGCCTGCCTGCTTATCTATAGCCGCATGTTCGGCCGTGGTCCTGGTCCCGATGACCTGTTATTTTCACGGAATTACCTCGGAGCTCTCTGTGCAAAGGCATTATCATGTAAACTGTAGGGTATAGCTTGCATACGCTGTACAACGTTGATGTGATCTGATCTTGACCTGCTCTTTAGTGTACACCGGCGGCAGCGCGGCGTTATTCAGTATTAACGACTTACATGTACTTGGTCATGGTTCACGTAGCTGCCCGCTGGGCATTATTCGCCCTGCAGTCTTTATTACACAATGCTCTACACTACAGTGTCTGCTGACGTCATACTGTACCCGTGTTGTAAATTTATAATGGCTCTCCGTGCCGTCGGTGGGAATTTTATATATTTAGTCCACAGACACGACCTTTTATGGCTTTTATGGCTAGTTATGCTTGCACTCTGTTAGTGGGCATGTGGAATATTTTTCGTCCTAGTCATCATTGTTTCATCAGTATAGTGATGAGTGTCGTTTCCATCAATGCCAAACAATAATGAATAGGTAAAAAATTTCCTGCAGTATCACACAGTTTACCACCAGCCTGTTGTTGTGCAGACAGACGTTGTTGCAGTGGTTTAGACAAAGAGGTCCCAGTCTCGTTTTCTGGATTAAAAAAATGGATATTCGGGACTCAGGAAAGTAACTAAAATTGTCGCCACCAGATGTCTCATATTATGAGGCTATAATTCCACCAAATTTGATTTCAGCTGAGGCTCCTGAAAATCACGTCCTTTACCCCTAGTTCCCCAAACCCTAAGCTGGAATTTAGGGGGTCATACTTCTAAGAGGAATGGGAGGGGAGAAAAGAGAAAAGGACGGGAGAGATCAAAAAAGAAGGGGTGCAAGGCCTTATAATTCACATTTCTGTGTAGGCCGTTGCACTATTGCACGTCTTTTCAATGTGATTTATGCTGGTTGTTGTGAACAAACGGTTTGCTTTTTTCACAGTCAGACAGTCTGAACACACGCGCACTGTGGGTGTATTGATATTGTTGTCATTGTTTTCATCTCGTTCGTCTCTCAGTCATCGATCGTTTCACCGTACTGCACCGGATGTGTGATTTTATGGCGGACGTTTTTAAGATGTTATTGCGAACGTCGCCACGTATATTATGATTATTTTTAGCAACAGTGGTTGTCGAACTTGTCGTGTTTACAATTACGTGTCATGTTTGCATAATATGGCTGATGCTTTCAGCATTAAAGGCGCTTGCACGCATGCTGTGAAATATCATGATAACATCATAATATAATATAAATGTTATAGTTAGGCCGATAGTGCATTACAGTGTCAGTTGGAAAACGGGCGAGTCTTGAGGGCTTTATGAAAAGCTGAAGCAGAATCAATGTTTCTGATGTGTTGAGGAATCTGGTTCCAGATGTTTGGACCACAGACAGAAAATGTGCGCTTTCCGAACTGGGTCCGTGTCCTCACGACTACAGCTGCGTTCGTTGTAGGGGAACAAAGGTGCATGGCGGCGTCCGGGTTTTTTGCTGTTAAATTTAACATACAAATATAAAATAAAACAAACGGTGACGGTCACTGTCACCATAGACTTCAGTTACTGTTTACGACAAACCTGAAACGTAGCGCTGGAAACTTGCACCACCGAGAAGTTGTGGCTTGTTTTATCGCAGGTGTTCGCACGCACGTAGCACTGCCATAAAAACTGCAGTGAAACAGACCGATTTGTTTTAATGCACAGCAAAGGGACTGCTGGCTGCAATAAAACTAAATTACACGCAGTCAACGGACTCACCGTCGCCAGCTATTTTAACTTGCTTTATTTTATCCCACTTTGCGACCGCTCTAAGCCACATAGACAGCTAAAACTGCCTTTGACATCTAGGCTTCGACAACAGGCCATGCTTTCAATTTATTCACACGTAACTGTCCCACAGCCCCCTCCCTCTAGCAGCCACAGAGAGGACTTTTAGTTTGTCCAGTTTTCTCTGGAGTTGGAGTCAGGGTTGCAAAAAATCGTTTTTAAAGCCGAATCTGGTGGGTTTTGGGGGTTTTTAGTAACCGTTTTTTTTGCAAAAAGGCCCAACTTGATGCATTTTAGGATTTCTGCAAGTTTTCGGTTGGTTGATTTATGTGCGTTTCCATTTGCTGTCCACAGCATTAATATGCCAATATTAATTTTGTCAGTTGGTAGGTTTCTATGTTTCAAAAATGTAGCCCTAATAAAAACGCATATTTTCATTATTAGCGAAACAAGAAACTGAAATTGGATTAAGTTTGGGGTGGGGTTTGTGGCTAGGTTTTAGCGGGTTTTTAGGTCTTTTTGCCTCCCCTAAACACTAGGTTTTATCGGTATTTTGCCCGGGTCTTCTTAACCCTGTTTGGAATGGAACGTGACCTTCGTGCACTCCTGCCGTTGCTATGCAGGCAGCAGCGTCAGTCTCAAAGCAGTGGATCCGATCTAGTCACGTGCGGGCGTGCATAAATCAGTTTCCCGTGGTGTAGTGCCCTACAGAGTGTAGACCCATCATGGCCAGTGAATCAAGTTTACTGCCACTCACTGCCGGTGCCAGCGTGTGCGTATGTCAAGGCGATAAAGCGTACTGGTCGGCCAGTTGGAGGGCGTCGCAAACGGCTAAGGCCTATAGCACTGACCACTCCCAGTCTCCCAGGGTTGGTGTTAGGTTGGTGCCCAGAACTACCCCCGTGTTATGCCGTGGCTACGCGCACCCATTTCCTGTCCGAGAAGTCGGACAACACCTCGGATGAGGAAGCAAATCTTCTAGGATTTATACATCGTCAGTACGATGGTGGGCTGTGTATTAATGCGCGTACACAGCGACGTAATTGAACTGAACTGACACGGTTTAGATTTTGGGGAACTGACCAACGGGCAAGCAGAGCGAGCCCACTGGTCATTAGTTGATGCGTACGTGAGCGTAGTCACGTAGGCCACCGACCCCGTTAGACGGTGCCTACTGTAATGCATTAATGCTTGCCCGTTGGTCAGTTCGTCGGAAACGAAACCATGTCAGTTCAGTTCAGTGACGTCGCTCTGTACGTACGCGCCTTTAAGGATGACGCCTGGCCAGCTGCTGTTTATTTTTTTTCTCTCATTTGTTTCCTGGTTTTAGCCAGACACTCTGCAGTCTGCAAACAACGTACATATTCGTTGACTGCGGCGCCCGACGCGTTTTATTCTGTACTAGCTTGCTGCGCATTTCTGCTGCGGTTTAAGCGTCGCTTCAAAATTTTAGAAAAAGTGAAATTTTCTGAAAGGAACAACCCCTTAGCGCCATTTCACCTAGCCCTTGTTTCGGCCACGTAGGAAGGACGCTGGTCTGCGTGCAAAATTTCGCCGCCGTGCTTCGTGCCTTTTCGGAGTTATTGGCGATGGTACCTCTCCAATACAGTATAGGTCAATGTTAGAAGATATCTTCTAACCGTAGTATAGATCACCGATACGCGTGCAGTTTTTTTTCTCCTATGATACAGCATTAAGAATCTCTCATGTTCGTGTATACATGCGTGTATGTGGCTGCAATGCCCACGGTGGTCTGACAGACTACCAGACTGCCAGCCGTTGTGTGGTTTATTCTATATCGTTAACGCCACCGGAAGTCGGCGCATGAACGTGCCAACTGGCGCCCGCCCGGCGATTGAGCCACGTTAGTGTGATGAACGCAAGAAGAGTGCTTAGTGATGGCCTCATTTGGGCACGCCGATGCCGTTGCCATGGTTACTGGGTGGGCACGGTGGGGGGTCGGAAGCCCCTGTGGTTAATGCGCAGTCAGTCGCCGCCCGAGTGCTGGTGAAATTGTATGGCTGCTGCGTCAAGCCACTGCTGATACGCTGTCGGCTCAGTTTGAAGTCCTATCGCCAGAAAACGAACAAAATCCCCCTCTGTCAGGTCTCAGCTGCGAAAAAATGGCCCCCTTTCGCTGCTGAAGATTATACTTGCCAAATAGGTACGAACTGCAGCTCAACTTTGCTGAAGAACATTGCCGTTTCTGCCATATTCAGGGTTTTTGGCCGACCGTTAGGTCAGCCTTGGTACGATGTGTCTGTCTGTCTTCTGTAGTTTTTCTGTGATGCATGCATTGTGGCTAAACCATACGTCATAGGGAGTTGGCGATGGTACCGTTGGATAGGGCGGTGACGAGCTCCTGTAGGCTGTCAATAGTAACCCTGTCTCCATCTGCAGCGGTTTGGCCACAATTTTGAATCTATAGTTGCTGCTTGAAGCCATCACCCACGTGCGCCGAATTATCGTATCGTATTCTGTCATTGATCGTAGCGTTCGACATAGCAGCGTCACCATAGCGTGTATGGAACTGTAGTCACTCTGGGAAATCGCTTTCTTTCTGTGGCCGGAAGTCGGACGCTGGCTTTCGG
>Ga0209367_1000069_pt1 | contig 63096 bp, 47 predicted proteins | sample WorMetLIZISLAND2_FD_187412 | JGI IMG/M metagenome (GOLD analysis project Ga0209367, IMG submission 187412) | Marine gutless worms symbiont microbial communities from Max Planck institute for Marine Microbiology, Germany - Olavius geniculatus... ...
TCCGGAAACTGTTGTCTTAATTGATCGATATTCATAAGATCTCCTTTCGTTTGTTCTTTTAAGGAGATCTTACACCATGGGTGTGACAGATACGGTCACACTAACCTTAAAAATGTAGATAGGCTCGTAAATTTTTTTCTTTGTGTCTTAGTGTCTTTGTGGCCAATATTTCCGGTTTAACCAGCTTGGGCTTTCTTCGGCGACGGAACCTTAAATAAAATCGTATACAGCACCGGCACGACAAACATGGTCAGCAGCGTACCAAAAGACAATCCCGCCATAATGGTTACCGCCATGGAAACCCAGAAAACATCCTGCAGCAACGGCAACACCCCAAGAACCGTGGTGGCCGCGGCCAGCACCACCGGCCGCAGGCGGGAGACGCCGGATATCACTACCGCCTCGTAAGGGCTCTTGCCGCCGGCCATTTCGATGTTGACCTGATCCAGCAGCACGATAGAATTTTTAATCATCATCCCCGCCAGACTCATCGCTCCCAAAAGGGCCATAAAACCAAATGGCGTTCCGGTTGGCAGCAGCCCGGCGACGATGCCGATGAGTGCAAAGGGAATCGTCAGGATGATGATCAACGGCGGGCGCAAGGCGTTGAACAGCGCCACGATAATCGTCAATATGATGGCTACCGCCGGTATTGCCCCGGGTATCAAAGAAGATTGGGCATCAACCGTACTTTCGTCTTCTCCGTCCAGAAAAATTTCATACCCCGGGGGCAAATCGAGCTGTTTAAATGCTTCGATGACATTGCTTTTCAAATCCGGATAGGTCGTGTTGCGCGGTGAGGCCTGAATGGTGATGGCGCGCCGGCGCTCCCAGCGGTTGATGATGGGATCCTCCCATTCGACCCGAATCTCCTTGGTGACCTGGCCCGGCGGCACGTTTTTGGTATAGAGGGCCGGTTGAACCTGCAGGGTATCCATTTCCGTTGCGTTCTGGCGTTCCTTTTCAGTCAGCCGTAGCAAGATCGGATACAGATCCTTATCCTCGCGGTACAGTCCGACTTGGATGCCGTCGTGGGCGCGGCGGGTTGCAAAACCGATGTCCTCACGGCTGACGGACGCCCAGCGGCCCCTAACTTGGTCATAATCGGGAACCAGCTTTTGCACCGGGTTCATCATGCTGGTTTTAATGTCCTTGGCATAGGGGCTGTTTTCGAGGACGGCCACCGCCCGGTCTCCGATTTCTCGAAGAGTTTTAAGATCGGCATTGGCCGGTCCGCTGATGTGCCACTCGAGCTTCCAGTTTTCACTGACGCCCACCCCGTATTTGCGCACCCGAATCACAGCACCGCTGTAATTCGTTTGCAGCCAGGGCTCGACTTCGGCAATCAGCGGATCGATGTCTTTGAAGGTGTGCGTGTTGACAATCAGCTGGGCGTAATTCTGGTATGGCAGCTCCGGGTCCACCGGCAGATAAAAGCGCGGCGGTCCCGCACCGGCAAATGCGCTGACGTTTTTAATTCGCTCATCCTGCATGAGATGTTCTTCGGCAGCTTTAATCTGCTCGGAAACATCCTGGATGCGCGTACCCTCCGGGTACCAGAAATCCACCATCAATTGGGGTCGGGAGGAATCCGGGAAAAACATCTGCCGCACATTACCGAAACCGACTGCGGAAACAATCAATAATCCCACCATGGCAGTCATAAACAGCCAGCGCCCCCGGATGGCGGTTTCAAGCAGTTTTCGGTATCCTCGGAAAAATTTACCGCCGTATTCATCCGCCTCCTCTTCGTCCGGCGCCGATTGGGGAACCTTCAGCATCTGCATGCATTGGATCGGGGTGACCATCACCGCGATCAGCCAGCTGAGCAGCAGGGAAAAGGCGACCACTATGAACAATGTTCGGCAGTACTCGCCGGCATCGGCCACGGAAGCAAAGATGGGGTAAAAGGCCATCACGGCTACGATGGTGGCACCCAGCAACGGCACGGCCGGCTGGCTGGCTGCCTCGATGGCGGCCTTTTCGGGATCCATGCCCTGCTTGAGCCGCACGGCAATGCCATCGGCCACCACAATAGAGTTGTCCACCATCATACCCAGCGCGATGATCAGCGCCCCCAGGGACATTCGCTCCAGGTCGATCTTGAAGACCGCCATCAGGATAAACGTGGCCAAAATGGTCAAAACCAGACCGGAACCAATGATAAATCCCATACGCAGACCCATGGGCAGGGCCAGGACGACCAAAACAATGGCGACGGCTTCGAGCAGGCTGATCATGAAATCATTGATCGCGACCGTCACCAGATCCGATTGCCAGGCGATTTTGGTCAGTTCAATGCCGACGGGCAGCCGCGGCATGAGCTCTTTCAACCGCCGATCAATATTTTTCCCGGTGTCGACTACATTGCCGCCTACCACATTGGCGAGCTGGATGGCAAGCGCCGGCTGGCCGTTAAACCGCATCAGGCTGAACGGTGGTTCCAGGTAACCGGCCTTGACCTCGGCCACGTCCCGGATGCGAATCAGCTCCTGGGGGGCCGCAAGATCCCGCGTTCGAACGGATTGACCGGGTTGGGTGATATCGGCGCCTTGGGGCGTATCGACGGCCAAGGGAAAGTTAAATAAATCCAATGGGTCCGGATGAATGTAGAGCTCCCCGATTTCTTCCGGAGAGGCAAATTCCCCGGTGGGGGCTACCCGAAAGCGGCGCTGCTGCGCGTCCACAAAGCCGGCATCCACCACCATGTTCTGCCGGCCCAGGGTCGCCATAAAATTTTCGGCGGTAATCCCCCGCTCGCTGAGTTGCTGCTCGGATGCATCGAGGTAGACCACTTTGTCCTGCACGCCCCACAGCTCCACCCGGGCAACGCCCTTGACCACACTGAGCTCTTTTTTGAGCTCGTCGGCGTAGTCCTCCATCTCCTTGTAGGAAAAGCCGCTGCCGGTCAGGGCCAGCACAAATCCGTAGACAAAGTTAAAATCATCCGAGACCTGAGGGATACCGGCTCCGGGAGGCAATTGCGGGGTGACGTCCTGAATTTTTTTGCGCATGTCCAGCCACACCCGCGGCAGGGTATCCGACCAGTATTCCTGTTTGATATCGACCTTGATGATGGAAACTCCGGGGCGTGATATGGAATACAGGTGTTTGAGCTCGGGCAGTTCCTGGATAGCTTTCTCGATGCGATCGGTGACTTCCAGCTCCACTTCGGCAGGACTGGCACCGGGATAGGTCGTGACCACGACCGCTTTTTTGATGGTAAAATCCGGGTCCTCGAGCTGACCGAGCGCCAAGAAGCTGGCAATGCCGCCGACAACGATCAGCGCAACAATAAAATACGTCAGCACTTTATTTCTAATCGCAAATTCTGTCAGATTCATGCCCGCCTCCTTTACATGAGCTTGCCGGGTTCGAGAATTTTGACTTTCTGACCTTCGCGCAGCAGGTCGACGCCGGCCACCGCGATCCATTGACCCGGTTGAAGTCCTTTAACCTTCAATCCGCGTCCGGTCAGCTTCCCCGGGACGATTTCAGCGCGGGATACGGTCAGGGCAGCTTCATCGATCAGCCACACATAGCTTTTTTGCTTTTCCGGGTCCGTAAAAACCGCCGTCACCGGAATGAGGAACTCGGGTTCCCGGATGCCTTCGGGCATCGCGAGCGTGTATCGTACAACTCCCGCCATCCCCGGCAAAATCCTCGCATCCTTGGGTTGATCCATAATGAGGTTGACGGGAAACGTGCGGGTGGTCTGGGAGGCTTCCCGGCCGACCTCCTTTATCGCCGCCGGCACCTCTATGCTCAACGCATCAAAGCGTACCCAGACTTCGTCGACATAGGGCTCCAGCGAAATCAAATTTTCCGGTACGTTGACCCACATCTCGATCTTTGACGGATCTAGCAGGCGCACAACCGGCTGTTTGCGCCGGACGTCCTCAAAGGCCTCCATATATGTTTTGGTAATAACCCCGTCAAAGGGGGCTTTAAGATTGGTATAGGCTAAATCGTCTTGGCGCCGATCCACGGCTGCTTCCAGGGACCTGATATCCGCCTGGGCGGAATCCAGGTTCTGGCGGGCTTTATCAAGCAAGACCTGGCTCACCGCCCCCGGATCCTGTTTTTGAATCCGTTGCAGACGGTCCAAATCGGCTTGGGCACGCTTTCGCACGGCGATCGCATTGGTCAGCTGACCCTTAGCGGTGCGCAGCCGCACCTCATAATCCCGGGGATCGATACGGGCCACAAGCTGATCCTTTTTAACCTCGTCGCCCACATTCACCGGCCGCCTAATCATGGGCCCGTCGACACGAAACGACAGATCCACTTGCTGGGTAGCCTGGGCGATCCCGTTGTACTTGATGCCCTCAAATGTATCCGCATCCGCCACTTTAAGTGCCTTTACCGGGCGAATGAATTCTTCAATGGGCGCTTCCTCTTGACATCCCGCAAGAAAAATCAAGGCAACCAGCCACATAAGAATTAATTTACAGAATGGTTTCATAATGCCCCCCTGGTTTTTGAGGTGATGCTAGGAAAATTCATGGACGTAAATGTAATAAAAAGACGATTTTGAGATCGCCAAAAGTTATCGAAGAGTCTCGAACCTGGAGTATCGGAGTATTGGCGTGTTGGAGTACTGGGATAACAAAACATCAAAGCTTCGGCCAATACTCCAACACGCCAATACTCCGAAATTTTTCAGAGTATAGAATTGGTAACTGCCTAAGGATTCAAAGCCGGCAAATACATCTTCTTCACTCCTGTATGCCGTACCTTTTTCCATCGGCGCCTGGCCGCACTCATTTCATGCAGCAAGGAAGCGCCGGTCCAATCAGTACTTTCTATGCTCAATGCCTTAGCTAGAAGATCGGCCTCTGTCTGTGACTTTTCGCCTCCAAAGCGCTGGAGGAATTTATCGAGACGGGCCGCTCCCGGGCCCTTGTGAATGTGGTCCAACCACCGCATGAGTAGGTTGTAAGCCAACTTCAGATCATTGGAACGCGCCGCTTTGGCAAACTGCCTGAAATAAAAATTCTCCTTTTCGCGCCGGGTTTGCCGCCACTGTTTCCAAAGGGATCGAATGCGTTTGCGATAAACAGCAGCCGGTATCAGAAAGATCATAAGGGCGATTACTAGATTGGTCAACCGGCGTGTCGTTAGCCTTATGTGTTCTTCTGCCGGTTGACTGCCGATCTTACCCCTTTCCACAATGGGTGAAGGGGTGATTTCCAGTTTCAATGCCGGTAAAATGGTCTGTTGCATCTTTTTCTGATTGACATCCCACCATTGAATGACGATTTCAGGCAGTTCGATCGGGCCCACTCCGGCAAATACATAAGTAACTGTCTCGACCCGCTTGCCGGTCAGCATACCCCGGTTGAAACTGTCATTAACGCTGGGCTCAGCCGGATAAACCGAAATCATTTGGGTGGATTTAAAATCAAGCGGACTGAACGCCATCCCTGAAATGTCTTCGCCCCCTAACTCAATTGTGCGCTTGATAGCTTCGCCGACCTCGAAGGTCTGAGATTCAGGGTCCCATCTCTGGATTGCCGTCAGACCGGATGTACTGATAAGTCCTGAAACACCTTCGGCGCCGGGTGGTATCTTTGCCTGAAATGTGATTTTCGGGGTCTGCAAGCGTTTGGACGCTTTGGTGGTCTTGCTGCCCCAGCGGCTGATCTCGACTTCCACGGGTATCGATGGTATGGTTAGCGTGCCTTCGCGCCAGGGAAAAAGCGATAATTGATATCGTTGGCCGGTGTAGGTCTGACCCTGGATGGTTTCATTCAACCTCGTTCCCTGGCTCTCGTAGCGTATGACCTGAGCGCCTTCCACGGAAAAATCGCGCACGCCCTTTACCTGGGCCCAACCCTCAGAGGCCAGCACGTCCACTTGCAGAATCACGCGCTGGCCGACGACAATGTTTTCTCGGGGTGCTACGGCAGCGCGAATCACGACATTCGAAGCGTTATCAGATGTAATTTCGGCCGAAATGCCCGGGGCAGCAACAATCAATAGGTGCAGAATTGCAATCACTACTATCGGAAATCGTCGCATCATCATGTTCAGTGACACCATCAAAATCAGCGACCACCTGCGGAGCTGAAGGTATGAGGAAAGCCCCTCGGAGGCGCCAGGGCCAAGCTCTGCCGTGGGTCGCTGATTTGACTTGACTTCATCGAATATTGATAAGCAAACTTGGCGCGCAGGAAATCAGCCGGTTTGGTCTGGACCCTGCGCAGCCACGTGGCCTGGATATCAGCCTCTGCCTCTGCCTGTAATGGTTCGGTCTCTTCACCTTGCTGCGTATTACTTTTAAAATCGCCAAAAACATAGTCATCGGCGCCAAGTTTACCACCGGTCATATCGCCGCCCTTTTTCGCAAGCTTCTCAGCCCGGGCAATCGCGATCTGCCGATTTTTTTCAGCATCTTGCCAATCCGGCTTTTCGGATAGGGCGCGGTCATAACTTTTGATCGCCTCCTCATATTGGCCAAGCATCACGAGGGCGTTGCCATGATTAAAGGCCCCTTCGGCCGAACTCACAACGCTGTAGAAGAACGCCGCTTGTTTGAAGTCGCCGGCACGGAAGTAAGATGCCGCTCGCCACTGGAGACCGGCAAACCGGTTGGCGGCCTCTTCGTACTTACCCTGCCGGTATAGTCTTTGGCCCTGTTGATCGGCAGTGAAGAAAAAGGTGCTGATCGTGCAGCCGTCCGACATAACGAGGCAGTAAACCCCTGCCAAACCTGTCAGTGCCAGGGAAGCCGCAATGGCAAAAAGATAATGCCGCCTATAGATTTTTACGGCCAATTCAGACTCCATCCTCGGCGTGCCCATAGGGCGATCAGGGCTGCTAGCGCCGGTACCAGCATATAGCCCTCATCCCGCTGTTTTGATCCTTCTTGACGCGCACTGATTTTGTTGACCATTCGCCTGGCCCCGGCAACGATATCCCGGACATCACCGTCATCCGCCGTGCTGGCGTAGACCGGGGCATCTAAAGCCTTGGCTCCACGGGCAACGGCCCCCCGGGCTGCCTTGGGCTCGGCATTCATAGCGAGCACCTGCACCGGCGGACCGCCGTTTTGGCGGTATTCCGCCAATTGGTCGAGCTGGGATTCGTCAATGCTGTCGGCGATCACCAGGATCGAACCGTCGGTTTGTGAGCGATCGAACTGCCGCCGGGCCAGCTCCAGAGCGTCGCTGAGACGATCGCCATCTACCGGCATTATAGAGGGATCCAGTTCGCCGGCCATCAGCTCGATAATGCGGGTATCTTTAGTTAACGGCATGACCAGGTGCGCGCTGCCGCTGTAGGCAATTAAGCCGCTGGGGTCCGGTCCGCGCACTGCAAACAGATCGCGCATCTTAAAAACGGCCCGCTCCAGTCGTGACGGCGGCAGGTCTTTGGCCTTCATGGTACGACTCACCTTAAGCAGGACCATGATCCCGGCTTGCTGCTCGGCAAAAGGAGAAGGCTCCATTCGCCAGCTGGGACCTGCCATGGCAATAACGAGCACCAGCCACGCAACGGGAAAAAGGTGCAAAGGCCGTATTATTTCCTTTTTGGTTTTACCGATGACAAGGTGCTTCAAAAGGTGCGGTGCGATTAATTCCTTATGGATCCTCTGAGGATCATTGCTTCTGCGAATGAGCCACCATATCAGAGCGCCGGGTAGCAGCGCCACCAGCCACCAGGGGCGTAAAAATTGGAAATTGATCAAAAATTCAGGCATATGACTTAAGCTAACCAAGGTTGAGCGGTTCAGGGTTCAACGTTCCGGGTTGATATGCTACCAATTAACTCCCATCAATTGGATTTCAGCCTTCATATGTTAATAATACCTATTCACCCAATGGGTGAAGTCGGGTATGCCAGAATCCAATCGATATAGTATTCAGTTTCAAACAGTTGTAACCTTTGAACCTTGAACCCTGAACCTGGAACCGATCAGTTTAGGGCTCAATAAGTTTCCTTTTTCTTCGCACTGATAATTGCCATTGTCAGATGATAAAAAAGAAACAGCACGGCAATTAGCGCCAGGGGCCAGTGAAACAGATCCACCTTGGGACGATACGAAACCGTTTCCACTTTGCGGGTTTCAAGTCGATCTAGCACCGTGTAGATGCTTTCGAGCTGGTCGCGGTTACCGGCAAAAAAGTACTTTCCCCTGCTGATCTCAGCCACCTGTTTTAGGGCTTCTTCATCCAGTTTCTCCTCACCCACCGAAGCCGGATCGCCGATAGCAACGGTGTGGATCACGATTTCTCTTTCGGCGGCAATTCGCGCCGCCTCGTGGGGCGGCACCTTGCTGCCGGTATCGTTGCCGTCAGTCAGGGCGATCATGACGCGCTGCTCTACCTGACTGCGTTCAAAGAGCGTTATTCCCAGACCAATGGCATCGCCGAACGCGGTTTTCGGCCCCGCCATACGCACTTCGGTTTCCCGGAGCAGTTGCCGGCTCACTTCCAGATCCTGGGTAAAGGGAACCTGCACAAACGCGGCGGTTCCAAAAACCAAAAGCCCCACGCGGTCCCCCTTGCGCCGGGAGAGAAAGTCATCCAACACCTCCTTTACGGCGCTTAGACGGTCTACAGTTTGGCCTTGCTTGTCTTTGAAGTCTTCGGCTTCCATGGAACCGGACAGATCCACGGCCAGAAGCAAGTCCCGGGTGGGCATTTCCCGAACCACAGGTGGTTCCAGCCACTGGGGCCGGGTCAGGGCCACAACAGCCGCACCCCAAATAACGATGAACAGCAGCGCCTGCATCACGCTGCGCCGCGGCACCACCGCGCCATCCGCGGGCTTAGCGCCGCTTGATTGGGATAACCTCTCAAAAAATGGCACGCGCACCGCCTGTCGCTGTTCAGCGTATGCGGGCATCAACCAGCGTATAAGAAGCGGCAGCGGCAGAACCCAAAACAACCAGGGATAACTAAAGGTCAGCATCGATTTAGTGCCTATTTATTGAAGTCACATCATGTTTGCGAAAGATTCTTCAAATAATAGATTTTCGCCACCAAGACACAAAGGCACGAAGTTTTTAAAATTTTTTTTCTTTGTGTCTTAGTGTCTTTGTGGCTATTTCCGGTTTATCCAGGTTGGGTTCCAGTCCCGGTGGTATTGGACATATTGTTGTCTACCCGATGGCCGGTTATCCAGCGTCGCACGGCTTCGATTAAAGGGCGGCAGTCGGATGTGGTCAGATTCTCTCCCGGATTCGGATCGGCCATGGCCAGGACCAAGACCTTGCCGTGGCCATTGCTGAAGGTATCGCCGCCGATCTGCCGGTCGAGAAAAGCGTTCCATCTGTCACCGGTGAGGGATGCGACGGCGGTGCGGGGATAAGCGGCGAGCGCCACCCGTTTAAGCAGCATCGAAAGCTGGCGGATACCTTCATTCCGCGTTTGCGGATGATGAATTCGTTCTTCTATGGCAGCCAGTTCTTGAAGGGCCGCCCGACGATAGGCATTGCGCTGCCACCGTCGCCACCAAAGCAGCCCGATGAACGCGGTCCAAAACAGCATGAGCAAGCCAAGCAGCACCAGACCCGGGGCCACAGGCCACCATGTGATGCCTGCCGGTTCGACGATGTCTCTCAAATTGCTTAAGCTGGCCGCATCAGACACGCCGGATACCTCCCCTCGGATTGCCCGGCGCATATCCCAGCAGGTGCCGCACTTGTTCGGCCACATCTTCCACCGTGTTCAACGGCAGCACCGGAACACCGATTTCATGCAGGGTGTCCAGCACCCCGGTGATCCGCCCTTTGACCGCCTCGTGTACCCTGCGGCGCACACGCTTGTCGGTGAGTTGCAGTTCTACTTGAAGCTCACCATCAGAAATCACGTAATCACCGCTGGCCGGCAGCTGAGAGGCGCTTGGATCGTGGATAAGTGCAGCGATGACATCATTGTGCTGGCGAAGTTCGAGTAAAATTTTCTGTCCCTGTTCGTCCAGCCCGTCAAAGTCGCTGATGACAGCAATGAGCGCATCATGTCGGATACGGCGTCGGACATTTTCCAGGGCCCGGCTCAGCATGGTCGGGTCGGGCTCAACATCGAGGTCGGATTTCAAGGTGTGATTTTTTTCGACCACCGCCTGCAAAATTCGCATGACATTTTGTCGACTTCGATGGGGCCGTACTTCAGTGATTTCGCTATCATTGAAAACCAGGGCACCGGCCCGGTCTCCCACGGAGAGAATACGCCAGGCGCCCAGAGCCGCTGTTTCGGCGGCGACAACCGATTTCATGCGCACCTGGCTGCCATAAAACATAGCAAGACGTTGGTCAACCAAAAGATAGGCCGGCCGTTCCCGTTCCTCGGTGTAAACACGAATATGGGGTTTGCGGATCCGGGCAGTGACCTTCCAGTCGATGGAACGGACATCGTCACCCGGCAGGTAGCCTCGGATCTCCTCGAAATTCAGGCCACGGCCTCTGATTTTAGCGGCGTGTCGACCGGCCAGCAGGCTGTGCAGGGGCTGGCGGGGCAGAAATGAAAAACCGCTCGCCTTATGATGCAGGCGAACCAGGCGTGTCAGATTTGTATAAACCCGTTCATCTTCCCTCTGCAGGGCCTGTTGGCCGATAGCACGCCTAGTATCTTTTCTGACGGCATAGTTGTTCATGCTGTCTCTCAGGATTCATTCAATATGAACTCATTGGCCGATTCGTATTTGCCCCCGTGCTCGTGCTCGTCCTAGAAGCTTTTGAGCCTCTGTGTGTCGAGGACGAAGACGAGTACGAGGACGAGCACGATTAAATACCCCGTTTTGGGGCTAATGTAGACGTAGTTTCACACGAGCGGCGGCCTCTGGCTAAAGGACAACCGGTCTGATCAACAAAAGAAACTTTGAAAAAGCGAATATCGAATATCGAATAATGAATATCGAATGTCGAAGGAATGTATCCTATCTATCTTATTAAAAAGACTGAGCAAAGCGATTCCACCCTTCGATATTCTGCGGTTCGATATTCGATATTCTGCGGTTCGCTTTAAATGTAGTTTCAAAAGAGCGGCGGCCTCGATTCGGCTGAGCTCGTCGCAGGCCGGCTAAAGCACAGACAGCCGGTCTGATCAAAAAAAAGAAACTTTGAAAAAGCGAATATCGAATATCGAATGATGAATATCGAATGTCGAAGGAATGTATTCTATCTATCTTATTAAAAAGACTGAGCAAAGCGATTCTACCCTTCGATATTCTGCGGTTCGATATTCGATATTCTGCGGTTCGCTTTAAATGTAGTTTCATAAGAGCACTGCCTCTGGCTAAAAAACAGCCGGTCTGATCGATGATAGAAACTATGTTCATATGGCAATGTAGGGTCGGCCACCGTGCCGACCGGATTTAGCGGGCACGGTGGCCCGCACTACGTCACTTGTTTTCGTCCTCGTGCTCGTCCTCGTCCTCGTCCTCGAAACTTTTGACCCTCTAAGTATCGAGGACGAGGACGAGAACGAGTACGAGCACGATTTAAAATCCCTTTCTTGGGGTTAATATAGTTTCATAGGAGGGTTGCCGTGACCCCGGGTCTGACATCTGACTTCTGCGTGCCGCGGCGAAGCTCGAAGAGCGAAGACGGGTCATCTGACTTCTATCAACTGTCATCTGACCTCTGTCATCTGTCCTCCGTCCTCTGACTTCTGCGTGCCGCAGCGAAGCTCGAAGAGCGAAGACGGGTCATCTGTTCTCTGACACCTGACACCCGAAACCCGAAACCTGACACCCGACACCCGAAACCCGAACTCTTCCTAAGCAACCGCCACCTGTTTAATGATCTCATCGATCACCCTGTCAGCCGAAATTCCGGTGGCGTTGGCCTCGTAGGTCAAAATCAGACGATGCCGCAGACAGTCATGGGCAACGGCGCGAATATCATCCGGCGTGACGTGATCGCGGCCCTGCAGCCAGGCATGGGCTCTGCTAACCTTATCCAGGGCGAGGGATCCCCGGGGGCTCGCTCCAACCAGAATCCAGCGGCTCAACTCACCACTGAATTCAGCCGGTCTGCGGGTTGCCGCGATGAGGCTTACGAGGTACCGTTCCATAGGTTCGGCCAGGGCTACCTGATGAATTTCAGATCGTGCGGTAAAGATGTCGTCCTGAGATGTAGACACCGGTTCCGGGTCGCTGCCCGACGCGCTTTCTTCCCTCACCAGCCGGATGATGCGAGCCTCGGACGCATCATCGGGATAGTCGATGGTGACGTGCATCAGAAAACGATCCATCTGGGCCTCGGGCAGCGGATAGGTCCCCTCCTGCTCGATGGGATTCTGGGTCGCCAGCACCATGAACAATTCGGGCATCGTGTGGGTCCTGCCGGCAACCGTTACCTGGCGCTCTTCCATGGCTTCCAGCAGTGCCGCCTGCACCTTGGCCGGCGCTCGATTGATCTCATCCGCCAGCACGAGGTTGCCAAAAATCGGACCCGGTTGGAAAACGAAGCGCTCTTCAGCCTGCTCTCCCACATAAATCTCAGAGCCGGTGATGTCGGACGGCAGCAAATCCGGCGTGAATTGGATACGTCTGAATTCGGATTCCAGGTTCTGCGAGAGGGTCTTTATGGCCCGGGTTTTGGCCAGGCCCGGCAGCCCTTCCATGAGAATGTTGCCGTTGCACAACAATCCCAGCAGCAAACGTTCGATGACGGATTCCTGCCCGATGATCGAGCGTGAAACTCGCTCTTTCAACTGGAGCACTACCTCATGAACGTTATTGCCGGATGACATTTCGAGTATCCTTTTTATTTGGACCCTGTCGATGTCAGCATTTTTTCCATGACCTGATCGATACTGAAACTTGCCGGCTTCTGACGCGGTGGGAACTCCTTGAATGTTTGCAGGAAGCCGGCTACATACGCCTGAGCGGGTACGAGGAAAAATACGCGGTCAATCATCCAGTCGTAGTAGGTGTTGGACGTCACATGGGCGCGCTCATAAGGATCTCGCCGAAGGTTGGTGATCAACGGCACCCGCAACGGTGTCCAGGGTTCTATCCAGGCCCGCAATGTCGCGTATTCTTTTTGCTCCATGAATATCGCTTTCCAGTCGTTATAGCGCAGGGCGGTCAACTCGCCGGTGTCGGCGAAATAAAAGATTTCACGGCGTGGTCCTTTTTCTTCCTGACCGGTCAGGTGGGGCAGAAAGTTGTAACCGTCCAGATGAACCTTATAGGTCCGCCCGATGGCATTTACGCCACCCTTTTTGAGCTGCGCTTTGATGTCCGAGTTGCCGGCGGCGGCCAGGAACGTCGGCAGCCAGTCCATGTGGTGCATGATTTCATTGGAAATGGAACCGGCTTTGATTTTGCCGGGCCAGCGCACCATGGATGGCACCCGCCAGCCGCCTTCCCAGTTGGTGTTCTTCTCTCCATAAAAAGGCGACCAGGCCGCATCCGGCCAGGTATTCATGTGCGGACCGTTATCTGTTGAATAATGCACAATGGTGTTGTCGGCAATTCCCAACTCATCGAGCTTGGCCAGCAGTTTGCCCACATACATGTCATGCTCCACCATCCCATCGGCGTATTCATCCTGCCCTGAAATACCGCGCAATTCGTCTTTGACATGGGTCCGGAAATGCATACGCGTACCGTTCCACCAAAGGTAGAAGGGTTTGCCGGCCTTGTGAGCCCGGTCGATGAAGTCAAGTGCCGCCTCGACGGTTTCGTCATCGACGGTCTCCATTCGCTTTTTAGTCAGAGGACCGGTATCCTCTATCCGGCCATCCGCCGATGACTTGATCACGCCACGCGGTCCGAAACGCTTTCTGAAATCCGGGTCTTTGGGATAATCCTCATTCTCCGGCTCTTCTTCAGCATTGAGATGGTAAAGGTTGCCTAAAAATTCGTCGAAGCCGTGATTGGTCGGGAGATGCTCGTCTTTATCGCCGAGATGGTTTTTGCCGAACTGACCGGTGGCATACCCCATTTCCTTGAGCAGGCCGGCGATTGTCGGGTCCTCCTCTTTCAAGCCCAGATCCGCACCGGGCAGCCCGACCTTTGACAGGCCGGTTCGATAGACGCTCTGTCCCGTGATGTAGGACGACCGACCGGCAGTGCAGGATTGTTCACCATAATAATCGGTAAACATCATACCCTCTTTGGCAACACGGTCGATATTGGGGGTTCGGTAACCGACCAGCCCGAATGTGTAGGCACTGATGTTGGTAATGCCGATGTCGTCGCCCCAGATCACCAGAATGTTGGGTTTATCCTGGGCCAATGATGGCTTAACAGTCCAGACTTGGATGACAATCAGGGCGATGACAGTTGCAATCGTAGCAGCCATTGCTTTTTTCATGTTATCTTCTCCATTTAGTGTTAAAGCGAATTTTAAGTTTTTATCAGAATTCTATTTTTACAACTTAATTCAAATATTACATATGTCCAGAGTGGGAATTAATCTGAAATTAGCAATAGTGATGAATTCTTAAAAAGTCGAATTCATCATGTGTTTGGTGTTTCGTGTTTGGTATTTGGTAAAACCCTTTGCACCTGAGTTGGTAACTGTCGAACCCGGATAAATCGGAAATACGAAACTCAAAAACCCCGCCTCGGCGGGGAACAAATCCGAAATTCCAAATTTCAAATGTCTCAAACAAAATTAACGCCGTGACAAAGTTGAATTCAATCCAAATCTTGGTAGATGGGAGGCCTTGTTACAGAATAACATGGCTTCGATTCGGCTGAGCTCGTCGCAGGCCGGCTAAAGGACAGCCAGTCTGATCGGAAAAGAAAATACGCAAAATCAAGGCAGTTTCGATTAACTCATTTGCCGTTTCGTCCTCGTCCTCGTCCTCGTACTCGTCCTCGTGCTCGAAGCCTTGGAGCCTCTTTCAAACCCGAGGACGAGGACGAGCACGAGTACGAGCACGATTTAAAATCCCTTTCTTATAGTTAATAAAGACGAAGTTTCACACGAGCGCTGCCTCGATTCGGCTGAGCTCGTCGCAGGCTGGCCAAAAAAACGGCCAGTCTGATCAAAGAAAAGAAACTAATGAACGTCGAACATCGAACGTCCAACATCGAGCATCGAATAATGTATTCTGCCTGTCGTGAGTCTTTTGTCGAACGGCTTGTCTTGAGCTTCTTTGTCGAAAGGTCTATTTTAAAACGACTGAGCGACGTTTGGGGTCGTAGCTCGACGTGTTGGGTCGTAGTCCCGCGATACCGCGGGACGAAGTCCAAAGAGCGAAGCCCCAAGCGACTCCATCATTCGTCAATCGACATTCGTCATTCGTCATTCACCTAGCCCAATTCCGAAACCGAACAAGCCTCTGTCGATGATTTCTTCAGCAACTATCTTGGGGACGCTGGTCTCCCATTCACCGCGACCTTTTTTGATTTGTTTGAGTATGTCTTCCGGCCAAATGTGCATGTTGGCATCATTGTACCTTTCAACCGGAAGGATCATGTCGTTGGCCTGTAGATAATAGTAGAAGTATTTGTGAGATTCCGGCACGGGAAATGTTTCGGCAGTAATGACCTGCCCGGGATCTTCCGGGCTGCGCATGGGGTAGACAAACAAATTGGTTTCCCGGTCGAAAAGCGAAGCGAAGGCAGCAAGCATACCGCCTTTCAGCCCTATATAATAATCAGCGTCGAACAAGGTTGTCAGATTGGGGATCCCAATTACAAATGCCACCTTTCCTTTGGTATAGCGGCCCAGGTACTCTCTGACACAAAAAACCGGAGGTAGTTAGATACGATGACGGGATAGTTTATCAAATTCAAACAATCCACCCGGTCTAAAATATCCTGCATGTTGAATGCACCCAGCTTGCGCATCTCCGCAATGGAGATTTCCGCAACTGCCATGGCCCTCTGCATGTCGAGATCAGGGGTACGTAAAAAGATCTCCATGCCGCTGTTGATCATATCGACGCTGACGTTTGTAACCGGCTTGAACATGCTGCGCATGATCATCAGATCCCGCTTGTAAAACAGTTCGGATGGATGCAGCAGGGTTTTGCGGTTGGACGCAAAGACCACCGCATCGGACAGCTCCATCTCCACCAGTTTCAGCGCCATCAGGCGGTTGTCCACATCTTCAAAATATGGGCCGGTGAAGCGTATTAAATCGATTTCCAGGCGGCCCCATTCCAAATTGTCTCCGAGCGATCGGATGAGTCTTTCGATGTCATCGTAGTATTTAAACGCCCCGTAGATCAGGTTGACGCCAAGGATGCCCACAGCTTCCTGCTGCATCAGATTGCTCTCATCCAGCATTCTCACATGCAGCAGTACTTCACAGGGTGCAGCGCCCGCGAATAGCTGGAGTTTTATCCCCATCCAGCCATGGCACTCACCCGTCTGGCTGTAGCTCTTGGCGGTAATCGTATCGGCAAAGGCAAAATAGGTAGATTTTTCCGAGCGTTTATTTCCGACCCTTTCCAGAACCAGGCGGAATTCCTTTTCGAGCATCTTCTTTACCCGGTTCTCTGTGACATATCGCTTGTCCTTCTCTATACCGTAGATGGCATCGCTGAAGTCCATATCGTAAGCGGAAATAGTTTTTGCGATGGTTCCCGCGGCACCCCCTGCCCTGAAAAAGAACCGGGACACTTCCTGACCGGCCCCGATCTCAGCAATGGTGCCGTATTTGTCCATTTCCATGTTAAAGGAAAAAGCTTTCTGCATGGTCGCAATGGGTTCGTCAGCCATGGTAGTTCTCCGGTCTTTAATTTCTATTCAATAATTTTTACATATATACCGGGATATGAGAAGGTTGGCAACGATCCTTTCAATACCTGCGGGGGGGGGGTGGCAATTAACCGTTCAACCTTGATTCTTTTGAACAATGTCATCCAGTGTTACAAAATGGTGAAAGTACCCGGTATCCTTCAGGGAGTTGTCAGGTCCGTAAAGGCTGATCAACGCTCTTTCGAGAGCATAACCGCGGGGCACTTTCAGCAGAGTGCACTTACGTTGGATTTCGGGAATAATATGGGTTCCTATTTGGGTATTCTGATGTTTTATTTCACATACCGTGATGACATGATCTGCCCGCTTGTACAAAAGATCAATCTGAAATCTTTCATCGTTCTTTTTAAAGTATGGTGAGGCAAGCAGTACGTCGTCCGCAAAATTCATGACAAACGCCAGCATACCGGCATGTTTTAAGCAAAACCGTTCGAATGCAAATCCTAGCCAAGGATCAAAACTACTTCACGTCTATTTTGTTTGCGGATTTTTGATCAAGACACTTTTTCCATCGATAGCCTGTCAGTTTGAACTTCGGTTTTCACAAATTCATCTGTGAAGCCGGTCGATTGTAACTTTGGCAGCTGACTCTCAATCTTGGTGCGCATCGATTCGTATTGATCCGGCAGTTTCAAATCACAACCCAAAGTCTCGTGCGGCTCATCCACAGTAAACCCCGGCGGATCGGTAGCAATTTCAATAAGCACGCCGCCCGGCTCATGAAAGTAGATCGATTTGAAATACTTTCGGTCTCGAATCGGCGTCACTGAAAAGCCGTTTTTCGTTAAATATTTTTGCCAGTACAACAGCTCGTCATCGCTCGTTGTTCGAAAGGCAATATGATGCACCGTTCCACCCCCCTGCTGCCCGGCTGTTGATTGTGAATCAACAACCACATCATAAAAGTGTCCGAAAGCGTCATCATTTTTCATTTTGAAACGATAACGATTGCCTTCCTTGTCGTGGAGCATTATGCCCATCAGATTCACCAACAATGATTGGGTTTCTTCCAATGATCTCAGCATCGCAGTCGCCGAATGTATTCCCACAATGCGGTTGGCAGCCAACGTCGAACGACTGTCATGGCCTGTAGCAGGCTCGACTGTCGGGGTTTCGATCAATTCCAGGGAAAGACCGTCAGGGTCTTCAAATTGTATAAAGGTCTCAACGAAACGTTTGCCTTCCGTTGAATCAATACCGTGGCGGTCAAGTCGCTTGCGCCAGTAATCAACGGAACCCGTTGGGATTGAGAATCCGATCGATGTCACCGCACCGACGCCGGCTTTACCAAGGGGCAAATTTTCCCGCGGGAAAAAGGTCATTATCGTTCCCGGGGAGCCGTCGGAATCCCCGTAGTAAAGGTGGTAGGTATAGGGATCATCAAAATTAACCGTCTTTTTCACCAATCGCAGACCCAAGACATCTTCATAGAAAGCCAAATTTTCAGAGGCCGATGAAGACGTGGCGGTTATATGGTGAATTCCACTGATTCTTGAGTTTTTAGTCATATTAAGCTCCTTAATATCTTTCCGCATCGGTCTCATTAGAGTCATTAGATACAGACATAGTTATCATCTCTGATTCTACCTGCGTTAACCCAGTTATTACATAAATAATGATGGAAATGCACATCGACATCGATAGGTGCAAGTATAAGGCTAGTTGTGAATGGTAATGCTGGATCTCGCCTCTGGTTGATCCTTGTGCATTTAATGTAGGGTGGGCTGTGCCCACCTTAAACTTTTATTGCTATTTGGTGGGCACAGCCCACCGGTCAGTAAGAAATCTTTGTATCGTTATTGTTTAGTTATTAATATGAAAATGCTCATATTCCATCGATGATCAACGGGAGACGATTAAGAGTTTAACAACAGGTAAAACCCATAATCTTAAATGAGCAAAAAGCGCCCATTTTGGTGTTATTTGTCATTCGTTTATCATTATTGGAACTGACTGGGGTACGGGGACTTGACATTGAAACCAATATGTCTAAAATATGTTTATATTTTGTTTAATTTAATACTATTTCCTGGCTACTCATCGGGAAACCAATTGCACTTAAAGGTGCAACAGTGAGCGGGCTTCCGCTGATATCCTGCGAAGCTGTCGTTCATTGAACCAGGCAGGAGGAATTACATGCCATCATACGTTATCACTGAAAAATGTGATGGATGCAAAGGTGGAGACAAGACCGCATGCCAGTACATCTGTCCCAATGACCTGATGGTCTTGGAACCCAACGAAATGAAGGCCTACAATCAAGAGCCGGACCAGTGTTGGGAATGTTTTTCATGCGTGAAGATTTGTCCCACCCAGGCAATTGAGGTTAGAGGCTATGCCGATTTCGTTCCCTTGGGAAGCAGTGTGATGCCGATGCTGGGCACTGAAGACGTGATGTGGACCTGTAAGTTCAGAAACGGGACCATCAAGCGTTTTAAGTTCCCGATTCGGACGACGCCTGAGGGATCGGCCAATGCATATCAGGAACTGAAGGGCAAGGATTTGGAGAGCAACCTTCTGAGTACTGAGGAGGCTGATAATAAATCCATGCCAAATCCTGACTCACTCGTCTAATCAATTGCCGATTGCAATTAACCTCCTTAACCACCGGGCGGCGTAAACTGCTTGTGCAGTTGACGCCGCCCTTTTTTCAGATCCTCGATAGCAAACGCCCAACCCGGATAAACCGGAAATACGTAACTCGAAAACCCCGCCTCGGCGGGGAACAAATCCGAAATTCCGAAATCCAAAATCAAAGAATTGGTGGGCGATACGCCTTGGGAAGCCCCTCCGGATGCGGGCGATGATGCCGGGAAAGTCCTGATGAGGTAATTTGGACCTGTCAGGCGCTGCATGACTCCGCAGCGGTTTTGAGTGTTTCCAAAAATTCAAGGGTCAGGCGGTGCAATCGACGGGGCACACTTAGCAGATGCCCCACCCAAACCATGGGCCCTTTGAAGGTTTCCACGCTGAGCAGCTTGACCTTGCCGTGCTCCTCACGAAACTGCCAGGTGTGGGAGGCGTTAATGCCGAATTTGCCGCCTTCCCATACGACCTCCCGGCTCGGATCGCATTTGACGATTTTAGGCTGGACCTTCAGGGGAAATGCCAGCGGGCGAATGACAAATGAAAAGCAAGTGTCGACTGACAGGTCCGCGTCTCCCGAGACAATACAGCAGCTGCGGCAGGCAGTATTCCAGCTGTCCCAGTCCTCCATTTGAGAGAAGGTTTTCCAGACCACGTTCAAGGGGGCGTCTATTTCGATCTCTTCTTTGATTACCATGGATGCGGCTCCGGCTTTACTTCAAAGTAGCACTAAGCTTTAAAAATAAACACCTGAACGGCATCCCTTTTCGGATTTGTTTGGCATATTCATTATTCTCCCCTCATGGTTTCGCGTAATTCGATAGGCAGCTTAGTCAAAAATAAGAATGATATAAGAAATAAAAAGAATCAGGTGTACAGCTCCCTGCAAAATATTGGTACGTCCGGTACCGAGGTTGACCGTACTGACAAGTAAAGTAAGGGTCAGCAATACAATATCAACCGGGTCGAGTCCCAGTTCGATAGCGCGGCCCGTAAAAAGGCTTATGGCCAATACGGCAGGTATGGTCAGACCAATGGTTGCCAGTGCAGATCCCAGAGCAATATTAACCGTGCGTTGCAGTTTGTTGGCAAGGGCTGCTTTTACAGCGCCCAAACCTTCAGGTGACAGTACCAGAATAGCCACGAGAAAACCGCCTAACGCTTGTGGCGCCTGGAGATAGACAATGCCATGATCCACTAATTTTGCCATATTTTTGGACAGCAGCACGATCGGTAGCATAGCCAACACCAAAAATATAGCGTGGTATGCCACAGATCTTATAATCAAATATCCATGATCGTGATCATCTTCGGCCAAGTCATCTTCTTTTGAGTAGGCTGGTTGTTTAAAGAAGTGACTATGCCGCATGGTCTGGATCAGTAAAAAAACACAATAGAGGCCGGCGGACATGATGACAAGATAGAAGGCCATTAACATAGAAACCTGTCCGCCCGGAGCAGATGTGTTAAAGCGCGGTACCACCAGACCCAGCAGAGCCAGTGGAAACAATACACCAAGATAGGCACTGGCACCGGACAAATTGTATTCCTGTTCATGGTGACGCAGACCACCCATCAACAACGTGAGGCCCAGCATACCGTTGAGGACAATCATGAGCACCGAAAACATTGTGTCCCGGGCAAGCGTTGGATTATTTTCCCCGGTAAGCATGACCGCTGCTATCATGATGACTTCGATACTAATGACCGCGAGCGTCAAGATAAGCGTGCCATAAGGCTCACCGAGAATGATTGCCAGGCAGTCAGCGTGCCGCACAACCTCGAACGACAGCCACAGCATAACGACAAATAGCCAGATAAAAAAGAAGCCATACTTCAGAGGATTAGATAAATCCATCAACCAGTTTTGGCCGACAACGAAAAATAAAAGGGTGGTGATAATACCAATCCACAAGGCCATCTCGGATCGAAAAATGCCTGGAATTTTTTTATTTGTGTTTTGTGGCATTTTCTGAGTAGAGCCTCCTTATAAATACCTCGTTTAGCCATTTTTAAAAGTATACGATGGCCATGTAAATCTCGGTTTTGTCGTTCACCCGATTATCAAAATTTGCTAAAAAGCAAAAGCACAAAGGTCAAGTCTACGACTGACCCCTACTTCTTTATTGAGCATTCTGAACCGCTGCAAGGATCGCCTCCACTCGTTTCGCATTGGCGCCTCCGTCTAGTTTACCCACACGAGAGGCCGAACGCACATCGACTCTTGAGCCGCCGCCGGGCAGGCCCGTGATGATCACCACCACATCGTCTTTGAATCCAAACCAGAAACTGGTCTGCGTAGCCTCGACGCGGTGCTCATCGCCAATGGCGGGGGCAAGGCTAAACTTCATCTCCTTGAGCACCTTGATTACTTGTTCTGTGGCTTTCGCCGGCGAACGATCAATCGTTATTGGTGCCAATTCAGGGAAAAATTTCTTCTGGAGGGCTTCCGCTTCGCTAAGAGAAAATAGCGGCGGATCCTCTGCTTCCGCATTTCTTGCCTTTGCGAGGACCTCAAATTCCGGAAAGTTTTCGAAATCCGTAGCGGCCTCTCCAAACGTCGGAATCTTCCGAAACTCCAAAATGTAAAGGAAAGGTATGGCAGCGATGGAGATACTTAGGAATGCCGCAAGAGTTGCCTTTCCAACTATGGGAATGCGCTTCACTAAACCCACCACAATTAGGGTCAAAGAGATTATTCCGCAGACTATCGCGGATATGATTGATGCTTTCAGAAGTTGAAAGCCAAAGAAGTAGCCCCACCAGTCCATTCGGAATCCGAACCCGGACAAGGCTGCCATGACCACAATTACGATTGAGAGCATCACCATGAGCGTAGTGGTTAATTTCATTGGATATTGATTTCCTTTCATTTTTTCATAGTTGGGGTATGGGGTCCCAAATTCTTGCCCATACCCAGGCCAGACGCCGCCAATCCTGGGCGGTATTCAGCTTATCATCGTCAATTGCGGTAAGATGCGAACCGTTAAACCTAGCAACCTTGAATCGAAAAACATAATCGGGTTCCGAACCCATGCGCAAATCGGTCATGGCTACATAATCGCCCACGGGTGAAAAGGCATAGTACCCCCGGGTGAACCATTTCAGTTTGACAATTGGCGGGTGTTCTTCTATTCCGGCCATCAATTCCAGGTTTCTGGGGTAGAAATCAACGAACAACGGTGTCTTCCGATCGAATAGTGAAAAATAGGTTTCGAAATACCGGTCTTTGTCGATGCCCACCACCCGCCATAGCAAAGTGTTGAATGGCGCCGGGGAGGATATGAACCGGGAATAGGACACCCCCTGGCGAGCAAGCTTTTCAGTCACCCTGCGTTCGACAAATTCCGCGACGCCAAAAGCCCAAACCAGGTAGGTCAGACTGAGAACCAGTCCAACCATGTTGAGTCGATGCCCTAAGTTACTGGATCTTTTTAGCACCAGCGCCGCTATGACGCCCAATAATATCGGCAGCGTAAAAAGGGGGTCAATGATGAACAGAATCGGGACTGTCTTAGGCGTGGTGTCAAAAGGCCAAAAGATTTGCGTCCCGTAAATGGTCAGCAAATCCAATAGCACGCTGGCTTCCAGGACAAGGAAGGATAGCAGAACCCAGCGGCGGTAATACCGCTTCGTGTCAGGATGAACCTTCGCAATCAGCCAGGCTATCATCGGCGATAAAAGTGCCAGGAGAATCAGAGAATGGCTGAAGCCCCGGTGGTAGACAAAGTCATTTACCGGCCCGCCGAGAGGGATGAAAACATCCAGATCGGGCAACGTCCCCAAGACTGCACCCCACACAAGGGCCTTCCTGCCGACCTTTTTACCAAGGACGGCCTCTCCGCATGCGGCTCCAAATGTCAGTTGGGTCAAAGAGTCCATCGTTTTCCTAAATTAAAATAGTATTGCTGTATCTCACCCCTGGTTGATTCTTGAATTTTCGTTGTAGGGTGGGCAGTGCCCACCTTCGACCTTTAGATTCAGCGCAATTTGGTAGGCTCAGCTCACCCTACGATAAAAAATTTTGCATAACATTAGTTAAAATGCCCACACTCCACTAATGATCAACGGGAGACAACTAGGAGTTTAATAATAGGTAAAACCGATAACCATAAGTGAGCTGAAAGCGCTCATTTAGGTGTACTTTATCAATCTTTATTAGAAACCGATGACGAGGACGAGGAAAAAATGGGTCAGGTCTGCGATTGACCCAAAATTAAAAAGATAGAATACCGCAATTACTCCACTTTTCAATCTTCATTCTTTAATTGCCAGGGGCGACCTGTTTTAAGTGTGGTCCTGGTAAAAGCATAGTATTTACTCGGCAGTTTTATTTTGAAAACTTACAGCCACTTGATGCGTCGAAAAAGGCTGATTAGCAACAGCGCAATCACTATCAGCAAAAAAGTGACAAATAAGAAGGCCCACTTATTCTCGGCTCCGGGAATGCCGCCCACATTGATCCCAAGCAGGCCGGTAAGAAGCGACAGCGGCAGAAATATGGCTGCCACTATCGACAAAAGATACATGGCCTTGTTCATTTGCTCCGATAGACGGCTGTTTAATTCCTCCTGGGTGATGGCGGCACGGTCGCGGGCCGTGTCAAGGTCTTCGACGAAACGGGCCGTCCTTTCCAGCAGCTCCCGGAGACGTAATTTTACTTTGTCGATAAGCCATTCAAGCTGCTCATTCTGCAGCCTGGCCAATACATCCCTCTGTGGTGCGATGTAGCGGCGCAGACCGATGATCTGCCGCCTTATACTGGCCAGTTGTGATCGCAGTTCATAACTTTCAGCTGTAAGCACGGTATCTTCAAGTTCGTCCACCTGGTCGTCAATTTCGGCAACAACATCTCCCATGCGACTCACTATACGATCGATTACCATGGTAAGAAAACCAACAGAACTCTTGGGTCCGCTTCCGGCCTCAGTTGCCTCATGAATATCATTGATTGCCATTACACGTCTATGCCGAATAGTGATTACACGGTTTTCTTCGAAACTCATGCGCAACGCCACCATATCATCCGGATCCGAGCCGGGGTTGCAGTTAACGCCTCTTAGGATTAAGAGGAAACCGTCCTGGGTCGTGACAAAGCGTGGCCGAGTGTCCTGCTCCAATAAAATATCGCAATATAGGGTGTTGAGGTTGCTTTTCGTTCGCAACCATTGCTTCACATGTTCGTTGGAGTAGTCAAGGTGAATCCATAGGAGCCCCTTCTCCGGTCGCCAGCCATTGATGCCCTCCCAGTCAACGGCATTGCCGCCGCCTTCACCATCAAGAATGTACGCGAATATGAGACCATAATTAGAGTCCATTTTTACAAAAATCCTTTATGCGATTTGTTAGCTAGTGAAAAGTCGTGGTCGCGAATTTTCAGTCTTCAATTATTTCAACAATGCTACCATATTCAGCATCATGCAGAATACGGATAATTTTTTTACGCCTTTGAGGATTCCATAGGTGGCCCAGCCTTAGATGTTTCCTCTCTGCCCCGTGTAATTCGGACTTCAAGGGGGCGTCCGGTATCGAAGTGGATATCTCTTTGCGGAAAGGCGATGGTAATTCCGGCTTCACGAAACGCTTTGTCGATGGCCATGTATATCTCGGTTTTATTGTTCACCCAATTATCAAAATTTGCTAAAAAAGCCCGTAATACGAAATTTAAGGCGTTATCTCCAAAGCCTTCGAATGTGGCCAGAGGCGCCGGATCTTCCAAAACAAACGGCAGATCGCGGGCAACTTTGAGCAGTGTCTCACGGGCCTTTTGGGTGTCCGACCCGTAGGCAATACCCACGGTGACAACAACGCGGTTGATGGGATTGGATAGCGTCCAGTTCATCAGGTGCCCGGTAATGAACTCCTTGTTGGGGACGAGAAATTCCTTTCGATCCCAATTGGTAATGGTGGTGGCCCGAATTTGGATCCTGGTAACCGTTCCATCAACACCTCCCACCGTGACGAGGTCCCCCACCCGGATGGGACGCTCAAAGAGGATAATCAGGCCGGATATGAAATTGGCCACAATTTCCTGCAGCCCAAAACCGATGCCAACACTCAGGGCCGCCGCCAGCCATTTCAGGCTGGACCAACTGATCCCGACATAGTTGAACGTCACAATTATTCCGACCAATGAAACGGCATATTGACAAATCTTTGAAAACGCATACCGCGCACCCGCATCGAACGGCAGATATTTGAGGAGCGAAATCTCCAGCACACCCGGTAGGTTTCGAGCGGCAATGAACGTAATCGCCGCCGCCACAATGGCGGCCATGACATTGACCAGTGAAATGGGCATCATGCGGGTTACGCCTTCCACCTCAACGCTGTAACTCCAAAGCGTTGTATTATCAAACACGTTTAAAGCCGGCAATACTTCATCCCATATGGCCCACAGGCCGAGCACAGCTGAGAATAATAGCATCATCTGCAGAAGCGCACGCGTCTGGTCATTGATCTGGGCGCGTGTGATCTCCGGCTCTTCGATATCTAAAGATTCCATTACCTGTTGGCCTTCTAAGGCCGCCGGGTGTGAGGGATCACCCTGCTGAGCGCGTTCAGCCTCAAGTCTTTCCCGGCGTTTTTGAACGGCTTTCTCATAGGCCAAGCGGCGCTGGGCGACAACCAACCAACGGAGCACCAGGCTGTTGCCTAAAATGAGAACGATTGCCAAAACGATAGTATGATTGAATTGTCGTGTTAGATTAAATGCTGAGTAATAAAATCCCATCACCGCCATGATCATCAATAGACCGGGCAGTGCGATGGCCAGGGGATACCAGATAAATTTCAATGGAATCCGCCGTTTGTTGCCATCTTCTTTCGATGCTGAAGAGCTGGAATCAACAACCGGCAGCAGTTTGACGGCAAATACGGTAAAAGCCGCCGCAGCGGTAATGAACATCAACCGCCCTAAAGAATCCGAATATGCAGGTTGATCAGCGGCCATAAGGATACTGACAAAGAAGGCGCAAAACAGATACACCGGCATCAGCCACGCTAAATGACGTCGCAAGGTCATGCGAGAGTTTTCCGACCAGCGAAAGTGCTTCTGGGCCAATCCCCTGTTGCGGCTGATATAATACATAAATAATATTACTGCTAACTCAGGGCCAATTACTCTCATTCCGTAACCGACCGCCTGACTGAAGTCCGTTGCATCGGGAAACGCCGCCAATCGCCATCCGGCAAGTATTAACAAAAAAGGCCAGGCAAAAGCCAGATACAACGTCAGCCCCAACGCCTGCACCGTGATCATCAGCGAATCCCGCTTCACAAGCCCCACATTTTCAGAGAGTTGCTCAATTTTTCGCCATGCCCGCCTGCGTCCAATAAAAAACAGTCCCGCAGAAAGCAGACCCAATAGAAACACCAGAGGGGTATGCCGCAGTGAGCCGGCTAGATCGCGCACCAACTGCAACCAATTATACGGACTCGCCAGCCACATGACGGCAGCGGCCAGGTTGCTCAAATTATTCGGGCCCAATACTTTTGAGCTGCGAATCCACAGCAGGTGGCCGTCTAAAAAATCGGCATATTCCATTGTTTTCGCGGCCAGTTGTTGTTCGGTGAAATCAAGCGACTGCAGATTATTGTAATGGCGACGGTGGGTCGTCTGCAGTTTTTCCAACAAATTGCGTCGATCTATCAGCAGGGGTTGGAGATTGTTTTCCCACTCAGATAGTTTTTCTGCCGACTCTCCACTGATCGATTCGATGATGCGTCTTTTCGCATCCTGAAGATTCAGCAGAATCCGGCGCTGCTCATCGATGTTGAATTGTGCTTCGCTGACTTGAACCATGACCTGCTGGCGTTGTTCTGAATTCCGGCGATAAGTCTTCGGGCTGGGAAGCGCTTGTCGGCGTTGGCGCAGGGTGATGCCGCTTATTTCCGAAAGTGCTGCGCTTTGAATGCGCTGCCGGGCCAGAGAATATTCTTCCTCCAGCAATTTTAGCTCGGATTGACGTTGTTCGAGCATCCGTGCGGTCAAGGCATCATCCTGCGTAGACTTTTCCAACGTCTTGCCAAGCTCGATATTCGTGTCGTATTGCTTCTGGATCGCCGGCGGTAAATCGGGTGTCAGCACCTTCGCCGTTTCAGCTTCCACACGTGCTTTCATCGCTTCTTGTTCGCGTCGTTTGCCGACAACTGATCCCCATGCTTTGCTTTCCGACTCGATTCGCTGCAATTGCAGGCTCGCCAAATCCTGCTCAGCGGTCATCAGCGATACCAGAAGGTCATTGTTTAGCAATTGTGTTTCGAATAGCCGAATCTTGGCTTGGCGCATGGACTGCTCAGCAAGGAAGGCCGCTTCTCTGGCCCGAAACAGGTCTTGCGGTTCATCGGGCAGGGCCTCTTTTTTCATCTCATCGGCCAGTTCTGCCAGTTTTAGGTTATTTTCGGCAATCTCTTTTTGCAGCTGAGGCAGTCTGTTTTTTAGCTTTTCGAGCTGCTCCCGCCAATTATTTAAAGTGTCCCGGGCAGTTGCCAGGGCGGCCGTCTTTTCGCGCTCGCGCTGCTCGATTTGGACGGTGGTCATTTGGGAAGCCGCGGCTTCGATATCAGCAGCTGAGAAATCAGGCGCTTTAACATTCAGCGTTGCCTGTATTTCTTTTATTCTTAGGGGAGCTGCAGTGATGGTTTCGTTGATTTTTTGAGTCTCTGCCTTAAGATTATCCGTCTCTTCCAAGAGACGAACGCCTGATTCAAGGTAGCTGATAACGCTTTTCTTATCGGTTTCACTCAGCTCCTTTGAAACTTCAGCCCCCGCCATCCTTGCTTTAAGGGTATCCACCGTCTGGCCCACCGCTGCGGGTTCTTTGACCTCGGGCGGCTGAGCAACTGGTGTTAAAGGGGCTTGCTGGGCAGCTACGACAGGTCTTGCCAGCACAGCCAAAATAGTTCCTATAGCCAATGCGATAATACGCTTAGAAATGATTTCACTAGACATCGTTGAATCCCCCAGATTAATTAGAGCCCAAGTGAGGATTGGATGTATAATGCCATCCCCCGCCTTTTATCCGTGCAGCCCGTGCTAAAATCGATGTCCGGAGGATGTCTTTTATACGATTTTGTAATTAGAATCAATTCTTCAAAAATAAGATTAATCAAGCGTAGTGTCAATTGCAAATCTAATTGTAACAATTTGATATTTATACTTTTTTAGTATATATTACCACAAGATAGAAATTCATATAAATTTAGATTAGCTTGCGTTGTTCTCGCTGATTTTGCTTTCGATGTGAAAATACTACCCAGAAGGGCCGGATTTCAAAAAAACATCAAATATCGGATGCGGTGCACATATCAGTATGTGCTTGCCCGGTTAACAAAACCGGCAAACATGGAAAGGACCAACTCAAAGAGGTGTAGATATGGAAGAAGCTGCAGACAAAGTCCATGACAATTTGATGGCACTCGAAGACATTATCCAATTAAATGACAACCTCCAATTGGCAGCTTTCTTGGACAAGTTATCACCGGTAGAAACCGCCCGTACGTTTTTCAGATTATCCAAGGAAAACCAGATACACTTGCTTGATTTGCTTGGTTCGGAAAATTCGGCATCTCTGATCAATAGGATTTCAGGCCTTGGCTCCACGACTATTGTTGAACAGCTACCCTCCGATCAATCTGTTCAAATTATTAATGAGATGCCTCAAGATCAACAAGCGAAAATTCTGAGAAAGGTTGGGGAGGAAAAAGCAGAAGCTATATTGGAAGAATTCAAACCCCGTATAGCAAAAAAAGTCCGCCAACTAATGAACTATCCTGAAAATACAGCTGGAGCTTTAATGGTGACCGACTATCTGGCCTACACCAGCCACCAACAGGTAGGGGATGTATTGGATGACCTTAGAAGGCATGGTGAGCAATACTCTGATTATGAGATTCAGTATGCATACGTGGTTTCCGACACCAGCAAGCTAGTGGGTGTTCTTCGGCTACGCGATCTGTTGATGACACCAAAACAGCGCCCGATCGCCGACGTAATGGTAAAAGATCCCCTAAACGTTTTGGTATCTGCATCGCTACGTGATTTGAGGGAATTTTTCATGCAGTACAATTTTCTGGGTGTGCCGGTTGTTGATGACGATGGAGATTTTGTTGGCGTCGTCAGAAGCTCAACCGTAAAAGAGGCTGCCAGTCGAAGAACAAATCAACTGTTTCTAAAATTTGCCGGTATAGTGGGCGGTGAAGAATTACGATCCATGTCGTTACTTAAGCGATCCTCCCGCCGTCTGTCCTGGTTAAGCATCAACATAATACTGAATATTGTTGCTGCCAGTGTGATTGCTTTGTATCAGGACACCTTGGAAAAGGCAATTGTATTGGCTGTATTTCTACCGATTATTTCCGACATGAGCGGTTGTTCAGGAAACCAGGCTGTGGCAGTTAGTATTCGGGAGTTGACATTAGGACTTGTTAGGCCACGCGAATTAATTCGTGTATTGAGTAAAGAATCCGCTATTGGTCTTATCAATGGCATTGTTCTGGGTATATTGCTTGGCGGTGCCGCTCTGCTGTGGAAAGGGAATCCTTTTCTTGGATTAGTGGTGGGAGTATCGCTGGCTATAAATACCATAGTTGCGGTCAGTTTCGGTGGATTGGTTCCGCTGATTTTAAGAGCACTACGCACTGATCCGGCGCTAGCATCCGGTCCGCTTTTAACAACAATTACAGACATGTGTGGATTCTTTTTCGTATTAAGTTTTGCCTCATTTCTTTTACCTAAATTGGGAGGGTAAGAGTTAAAGTTGTATCATGTTTCTTTCCAAGAACATTATTGCGCTGGGCCATAACGATAACGGCGACATGCGGATACGTCACACTGGCAATGCCGATGAATATCACCTGGGTCATGCGGTCAATTTCCAGCCCGGTACCCGCCATCAAAAAGTAGGCGCCGGCTGCTAATAAGATGGTCACGACCGTCACCGGAATAGAGCGAATATAGGTTTTGCCGAAGGCCCGTGCAGGCGACTCCGGCGGAGTATTTTCGGCAACGTAAAGCAGGTGCCGAATGGAATGCAGAAACGTAAAATAAATCGTAAAGGCCAGCAACGCCGGCAGCAGGTAGAAAAGGACCAATATGCTGACCAGTTCCCCCGCCCGCACCAAATCTGTTTTTCTTCTACCGACGATAAAACAATAGCCATACCAACCCATGCTGCCGAGGACCGCCAGAGCGGCAAATGGCGCCATCATCCCCAGCAGGTTGGTCAACCACAGCGCTCCGCTTGAAGGTATCAAGTAAGAAAAAAGCAAACCAACATCGTCGGCATAAAATAAAGCCGGCATGGTTAAAACCACCCACCCGCGGCCGACCATCTCGGCCATGCGGAACACCGGCGGAATCTTTCCCGTTGACAAGGTATCACCGGTGCCAAAATGAAAAGCAGTGATACCCAGAAATGCGGCGAGACTGGCAGTCGGATTGGCTCTCCATGCCAGCAGCACCGCCAGCATCAGCATGAGATACGCCGCCAAGAACGTGATCGACCAAAGCCTGTTCAGTCTGGGTTCGAGCATATCCCTGGCGATGCTGTAATCCAATGATCCATGAGGGATTCCGGCGAACGGCAGCAAAACCGCCAGCAAAATCAATTGCCGCTCGATCGTATCCAGCAAGCCGGCGTCGTGAAGTATAACGGCTACCGCCGCAATACCGATAAATGCCAGAGAATGAATGGTTGTTATATTTTCATAGGGTCTGGCCGTGTCCATTTTAAACTCCATAGCCCGGACAAACCGGAATTGAATATTCAAGATTGACTGTCGCGTAAAAAGTCGAAAAACACCTGTTTACGAGAGTGTTTAGTATTTGGTGTTTGGTCGTATAGCATCTTGTTATAACGTGCGAAGTGTATTAACAAATACGAAACACCAAATACATGATGGATTCGAATTTTGCCGAACTCATCAATAACAAATAACTAATAACAAATAACTAATAACCAATAACTATTAACTAACAGCTAGCCCCCCCCGGGACCACAGCAGCGGCCTCTCTTTTCTTCCGAACCAACCCACGCTTGGAACCGGCGGCCGTTTTGAGAAAGGGCCATTTAGGCATGGCCCGGATAACTGCCGCATAATCTGCCGGCCGGGCCACATCCGACAAAAATCGCACCAGGGCGTCCGGCTTGACCCGGTCGAAAAGATTGAAAAAGATTTCGGGCGCGTGCCCGGGAAACTGTTCAATGTACCTCAAAAAGACGGAATCCATCCATATCGAAAAATTTGAACGCGGCACCCGTGGCCGGGATTGATGCGACCCTAATGCCTGGCGAACCATCAGCGGCGTCGACTTTTGGATAGACAGAAATCCGTAACCGGTGCTGCCTTTTACCATTCCGGCTTGGGTTCCGATGGGTTGAATCCGTTCGGACGCCGGCGCCGGCGGCGCCGGCGGCGCCTGCGGCTTCATTGGGATGATGCCCTGCTCTTCAAACTCAACCGCATATTTGGTCAGATGGTATCGCTCGAGCAGGTAGGACTGAATCATGGATCGATAGTGTTCCATCGCCAGGGGCCGGTAGGAAAAAATGGTCGGCTCGATCAAGGCCCGTTGCCGGGAAAACGGAAGTACGTAAACAAATGCGATCCCGTCTTTCTGGGGAATGTCAAAATCCATCAGGGTTATGACATCGGGATCAAAAACGGAACGGTTGGTTTCGACAATCTGTCCGCCGTAGTGCTGCAGCATGCAACGCCAACTATTCAAATCACTGCCGATCAGGCGTCCGTCGTAAACCTGGCGCGCGCTCAGCATACGGTCTCCGGCTTTAATGTTGATTCGGTTATAATCCGGCTTCAGTGTATCAACTCCCCGGCCCAGGTGAAGGTCGAATCCGCCGTGGGCCTCTATTTTTTTGAAGGCCGTATCATAGAACCGATCCGCCGGAATGTAGTGGTAAGGATATTGTTCGGAAGTTTGCGTAACCACCCGACCCCTGTGCCGAACCTGCCAGCTGTGCCATTTATGTTGGACGGCCTCCAGGAAGGGATGCGGAAAGACATCCCAATAACACCAGACCCGATCCATTCGATAGTCCGTACGTAAATCTACCAAGGCGATGCTTGCGTCCGAAGGTGCCTGATCGGCCAGATGATATGACAGCGTCAAACCGGAACAGCCAGCCCCTACCACCGCATAATCGTAAAGTTTGCTCATCTTCCCTCGCTGTTTGCACCCGGAAGCCCGTGCAAGGCCCGATGCAATTCACTCTGATGTACAGGTGGTCGGCCCAGGTGCCATAATTTGGGATTTACGGTAAGGCCGGATATGGCCCGCATGGTATGAAATAACTTACCGAAAAAGCCAACATAAATCCGATTTTGCCAGTAATAGTAACGACTTCTGATGATTTTCGGTCCGATGGCCTCGTAAATTCGGGCGGCAGTCATAATAACCAGTCGGCACCGCCGCGGAAGGTAGCGCAATCCCTCATCCGCACTGCGATAGTATAGATCCGCTTTCTGCAAGACAGACCGGATACCCTCGAATAAACGTTCCCGAAACGAACTGTCTGCGCTAATGATCTGGACCGGTGTGATCGGTTCATCGAACAACTCAGCCGGTAGATAAATACGATCCCGCTGCGCGTCTTCAACCACGTCGCGGGCGATATTGGTCAGCTGCATGGCAATCCCAAGATCGACGGCAAACGGAAGCGCCCGCCGATCGTCAACTCTCATAACATCGCACATCATGATTCCCACAGTACCGGCGACACCATAAGAATATCGAATCAGATCGTCCCAGCTTTGGATACGCACCCGGCCCGTATCTGCCAGCAGGGTTTCCACCAAAGCCCGGGCAGCCTGCATCCCGATCCACCCGGGTTCCAGCATTCTAGTTAAATTCTGCACAACCGGCTCCGGGCTGCGCCCATACTTCAAATCGGTTGCAATGGCCTGAAGCCTGGGCACCGCCAGGTCCGGATCCAACTCGTCCGCCAGATCATCCACATAGCGGCAAAAGGCATACAGCTCGGCAGCCCGGTCGGCAACTTCCCGGGAAAACAGCGCCGAGGCCCAGCTAAAGCTCTTGCCATGCCTGGCCAGCGTCTCTCGCGCTCCCTCCACATCGAGAGCTAAAGCGCGATCGATTGTTTGTTCATTTAACGTCATGAGAGTTGTCTCCAATAGTTAGTTATCAGTTATTTGTTAAAGGTTTAAAAAGAATGGATCCGCACAAAATTGAAGCCGGCATTTTATCCGCAAAGCCCCGAATCCTGCCACGGACCGCCAATCAGCCCATGCATTGCTTACGAACGCCTGATTTCACTGAGCAACACGTTCTGCAAAACCTTGGCCGAACTCAGAACACCCGGGACACCGGCACCCGGATGCGTTCCGGCCCCGACAAAATACAGGTTGTCGATGCGCGGATCGCGGTTGTGAAACCGAAACCAGGCCGACTGCCGGAATAGGGGTGAGATCGAAAAACCGCTCCCCCACAAGGAAAGATAGTCATCGCGAAAATCAGTTGGTGTCATATAAAATGAGTGCACCAGACTATTTCTCAAATCAGGCAGCAAATGGGCTTCCAATGTTTCCAGAATACGGTCCCGGTAGCGGTCGCCCTCTTGATCCCAGTTGACGCTGCCCTGTAGATTCGGCACCGGCGACAGCACGTAAAACCCATCGCAGCCGCTGGGCGCCATGGTAGGATCGGTCGCCGTCGGTCGGTGCAGATAAAGACTGAAATCATTTGCCAGATGTTGGCGGTGAAAAATATCCTCGAGAAGTCCTTTAAACCGCTTTCCCATCCAGATCGTGTGATGGGCTATGTGGTCATATTTGCGGGTCGTGCCGAAATAAAGCACAAACAATCCCATCGAATACTGTGATTTTTCGATCCGCAGGTTGTTCAGCCAGCTACCACTGCCGGGTGGTAGCATATACTTGTAGACATAGGGCGGATCGGCATTCATGACGAAAACATCGGACTGACGCGAAGTGCCGTCATCCAGGAGCAGCGAACTGACTCGCCCGTCCACCATTTCAAGCCGCTCCACTGTCCGGCCGAGTTGAACCTCAATCCCCTGAACGTCCATCAAACGGCCAAGTGCTTGGACAATGGCACCCATGCCGCCCATGGCATAGTGAACTCCCCATTTGCGCTCGAGGCAGTGAATGAGGGCATAGATTGAGGTCGTATCAAATGGATTGCCGCCGACCAGCAAGGGATGTACACTGAATATCTTGCGCAGGTAAGGATTGCGAATATAGCTGGAAACCAGCCCGAAAACCGAGCGATAGCTTTTTAGCTTCAGCAGGTGGGGTATCTGGGCAGCCAGGTCGCTTAATCGCAAAAACGGATGATCGGACAGTTTCACAAACCCGATGTCAAATATTTTGCGAGACATCTCAACCAGCCGGATATAGCCTTCTCGATCCGCGGGGTCGAACCGCTCGATTTCGGCCAGCGTATCTTCAATCGTGCCCCCGTAGTCAAAGAACTTGCCGTCGGCAAAACATATACGATACCAGGGGTCCAGCGGTCGTAAATCGATGCTGTCAGCCATGTCCTGACCGAACAGGTCAAAAAGCTCTTCGAACAGGAAAGGCGCTGTAACCACTGTGGGGCCGGCGTCGTACGTAAAGCCATCTTTGTGAAAAACCCGTGCGCGTCCGCCTAGGCTGGTCTGACGTTCAATCAGCTCGACGTCATAACCTAATGCCCGCAGCCTCATTGCTGAAGCAATGCCGCCGAAGCCGGCCCCAACGACAATCGCCTTTTTACCGTTCACCGAATTTAATGCGATGGGTGAGTACGACAATCTTTCAGTATTAAAATTTGCAAACATGGCGGCTTCCCTTTTCCGATGAGCATGGCTTTGGGTAAAGAATTTGTCAAAAGGTCCGGATTTGATTTAACTCAAGATAAATTTAGTCTACCTTAGACTCCTAATGGAAAAATGGAATGTCTCCGATTTGCCCCAGAGGACCAGGTTTTCTACTACGAAGTAAGATATAGTTGTGTTAAAAATCGTCATCCAGTTTCAATATACCTTGCTGCGTTTTTTGCCTTTCCCGCAATATGGCATCAACATACTTCAACATACGGGACTGTGCGGCGGTTATGATGGATTTTAATCTTAACGGTAATTTCTCAAGCTTTGCCGCCGCTTGATCGACGGCGGCATACATGAGTGCGATGCTCCGATCGACGGCTTCGGAGCCCTTCATCCGGCAAGCCCAAAAATCGATTTCAGCCGGAGTTGAAATGTCCGATTTGAAAAACGAGGCGAAGGCTCGCTGCAGCGGATCATTTCCGAGTATTTGGTTGTAATGAATGACCGGCAAATTGACGCGACCCTCCCGCAGGTCTACCGCGGCGAGCCTGCCGTCTTTCAAGCCGAACAGATCCACCAGATCGTCCTGAATCTGATAGGCGACACCCAACCACTGCATCGCCAATCCGGCACTCTCCACCTTCGCGGGTGCAAGGCCGCCGGCAACCATTGTGGCGATCACCGGCAACGCCAGCAGCATTCCGGATTTGAGCCGCGCGTTGTTTTCATAATCTTCCTCGGTAAGAGTCAGATTTCGCGAACCGGCCAACTCTTCAGACTGCCCGGAAATGACCTGCCGGGTTGTTTGAGCGAATAGACGGGTCAGCTTGACTCTCAAATCCGGTGACGCATCGATCTCGGCCAGTGCCTGAAACGCACCGGCGATAAAGAAATCCCCCAGATTGATGGCGGTCTCCGGCCCGAAAGCCTTCCAAACAGCCGGCTGGCCGCGTCTGATCTCATCTTTGTCCTGCAGATCATCGTGTACCAGCGAGGCATTGTGCAACAATTCACATGCAGCCGCAATTTGCATGGCGGTAGGCTCTTTGACACCGATAGCGGATGCGATTGAGAGCACGAACTGCGGCCGGAACAATTTTCCGCCGGACGCCAAGTGATAATCAGCCGCTACACTAATGGATCCAAAACCCTCCGAATACGTTTTCAATAGCCGACGAACCGCTTCAGCGCGACTGGCCGCAGACGCCATGATTTCAGCCCCGGCTGAGGTTCCGTCGCAGACAAGACTTCCATCAAATATGTTCTCAGATTCAACATCGTAACTGCTTACATGAAAAGCACTAAAAAACATGATTGTTCTCCACTATTTTTGTTTAAATTATGATAATGTTTTGTTGACATTTTGTCAAATAATATTTATTTTCGAACTTGAAAAAACGAACAACAAAACAGTCTGGAAATACAAATGTCTACTGCAATAGCACATCCCAATTTCGCTCTAGTCAAATATTGGGGAAAATCAAACGAATCTTTGAATCTGCCGGCGGCAGGCTCGATTTCGATGACGGTTGAAAAGCTGTCGACCCGCACAACCGTTAATTTCAAATCGGATCTGGACCGGGACATTATCTGGCTCAATGGCAGCAGAATTGCAGGTCAGGCGGTGCATAATATTGCATCCTTTTTAAACATCATCAGAGAGGTGGCCAATGACAGCCGCCATGCTGAGGTGCTGAGTTCAAACAATTTCCCAACCGCTGCGGGAATGGCCTCATCTTCCTCCGGGTTTGCGGCGCTTTCCCTAGCGGCCAGCAAAGCCGTGGGTCTGAATTTGAGCCCGCAAGTGCTGTCCGCTTTGGCCAGGCGCGGGTCCGGTTCGGCTGCCAGATCCATCTTTGGCGGATTCGTGGAACTGATAGCCGGCATTCGAGCGGACGGCAGTGATTCAATCGCCCAACCCATCGCGGAGGCGGATTTCTGGCCGCTAACCATCCTCATCGCCATAACCACTGTGAAGGCCAAAAAGGTAAGTTCCACGGACGGCATGAATTTGACGGCTAAAACATCACCTTATTATTCGGCGTGGCTCGAATCAACGCGCGGTGATCTACCGCAAATGAAGGCGGCAATTTTATCTCGTGATTTCACCCGAGTGGGTGAGCTGATGGAACACAGCTGTCTCAAAATGCACGGTGCCATGTTGTCTGCCAGACCCGGGCTGATTTACTGGAATGTTGGCACTTTCGAGGTCGTCGCGGCGGTGAAGGCGCTGCGAAAACAAGGCCACGAAGCCTATTTCACGATCGACGCCGGCCCTCAGGTGAAGATTATATGTGAAGAAGCAACGAAACCGCTGATCCTGGACGAGTTAAGCGAATGTTCCCACGTTACCGAGGTCATCGCTACTCGTCCGGGGCCCGCGGCTTATTTGAAGGAGGACTGATTGGTGAGATTGTCGCTTAGCATCCCCGGAAAATTGATCTTGCTCAGCGAATATGCGGTTTTGCAAAACGCACCAGCACTCGTCGTAGCAGTAAATCGCCGTTTACGACTGACTGTCAAAAGCATTGCGGCCTCACATTGCCTGCTGACGCTGCCGCATCTGGGTGTAGACGTGCCATTTCACGTAGATGACGGCATCGCAACACCAGTTCAAAGCCATCAGCCCCGGAACCACCAGAAATATGACCGAATTTTGACACTCACCGGTGCAGCACTCAAAGAGGGCGGGTGGTCAAAACGGGATTTCGGCAATGTTCAGGTTGTAGTCGATTCGTCTGAATTCTTCACGCCGGATGGCGCCCAAAAATTGGGCCTTGGCTCGAGCGCGGCGCTAACTGTTGGGTTACTGTCGGCCGCACGACAGCTGCGTCAACCGGATTCGATCAACAATCATCAGCTGCTGCTGGATAGTCATCGTCTGCACAATCATTTCCAGGGCCGGGCCGGCAGCGGAATAGAGGTGGCCGCCAGTATTTTTGGCGGTGTACTCCAATATCGGATGGGGCAGCGCGCTTCTGAATTCGCTCCGGCTGCAAGAAGCGTTGCGATGCCAAAAGATTTACAGATGCGTTTTGTTTGGGCCGGTCAATCGTCCTCAACCGCTGATTTTCTGCGAGGGCTGAAAAATTATCGCGACCATAACGGGCCGTCATTCAATCGCACCATGCAATGCCTGGTAGAGCTTGCCAAAGAGGGTTGCGAGGCTTTCAGCGATGGCCGGATCAACGCGTTCTTAGCAGCTGTACAAAGCTACTACTATTGGTTGGCGAAACTTGGATCCGAAAGCCGGTTGCCGATAATTTCCGCTGAACATCGTCGGATCGCTCGAACCGTTTACGCCGGGGGCGGTTTCTACAAGCCGTCCGGTGCCGGCGGCGGTGATTTTGGCGTCATTTTCAGTTCGAACGAATCGCATATCGACGAAATTGCTCAACGGGTTGCAGACGACGGATTTACCATTACAGACCTAAAGGTCGGCGCTGAAGGTATTCGATTCCATGCCCATGCCGACGAGGGAGGAATAAATGATTCAATACGACTACCCCAAAATGTACCAGCGATCGGTCGCTGAAAGACTGGATTTGCTCAAGAACGGAAACGTAATCGATCCCTTAACGACAGCCAGACTGCGAAACGGGCAGAATCTGTTGAGTGTCGAGCAGGCCGACAAAATGATTGAGAATGTCGTCGGCATTTTCGGGCTGCCGATCGGCCTCGGGCTCAACTTTCTGATTAACGGCAAGAAGTACATTGTGCCCATGGTCGTTGAGGAGCCTTCTATTGTGGCTGCTGTCAGCTCCGCCGCCAAAATAATTCAAAAAGCCGGCGGGTTCAGCTCAATAAGCTCGGAGATGAATATGATCGGTCAACTTGTCATTTCCGGCATTGCCGAGCCAGGGCAAGCTGAAAAAGAAATATTGGCTCATAAAGAAGAAATTTTAGGTCTGGCCAATAGTCTGCACCCCAAAATGGCTGCCCGGGGCGGCGGTGCGGTGGACATCGAGGTCAAACATCGAACCTTAAACCGAATGCGCACCGATCTGGTGATCGTGCATCTCTTGGTTGACTCAAAGGATGCCATGGGAGCAAACCTCGTCAACAGCATGTGTGAAGGCGTTGCCGCCTTAATCGAAAAGATTACCGGCGGCGACGTGTTCCTGCAAATATTGTCAAACTACTACGATCGCTCCTTAATCCGGGTCAATGCGTTTGTTCCGCCGCACCTTTTGGGTGGAAAGGGCTTCGGCGGGGAAACCGTGCGGGACCGCATCGTGATGGCTGGAGAATTCGCAGAAATCGATCCGCATCGGGCAGCCACCCACAACAAAGGCATCATGAACGGAGTCGATGCCGTGGCGATTGCCACCGGCAATGATTGGCGCGCAATCGAAGCGGCCGCCCACGCCCATGCAGCGAGTGACGCCGGCTACCGGTCGCTGACCAATTGGTCCATCGATGGGCAAGGCAGGCTGGTGGGGAGTCTCGAGTTGCCACTCAAGGTCGGTATTGTGGGCGGCAGCCTTCAATCCAACCCGACGGTCAAACATATGCTGGATATTTTAAATGTTCGCTCGGCCCGTGAGCTGGCCGAAGTAATGGCGGCCGTGGGTCTGGCGCAAAACCTGGCGGCCCTGCGGGCCCTGGTGACCGAAGGCATACAGCAGGGGCATATGACCCTGCATGCCCGCAGCGTCGCGGCATCGGCCGGCGCCCGACCTGAGCAAACCGATCAAGTGGTAGAAAAGCTGATCGCCAGCGGTGAAATCAAAGTCTGGAAAGCACAGGAAATATTGACTGATTTGGAGAGTACTTCCGATGCGACCGAAACGGATACCGCCAAACCGGACATCACTATCGGCAACGGCAAGATTATTCTCTTCGGTGAACATGCGGCGGTGTATGGTCGCCATGCCCTGGCACTGCCATTATCGCAGACCATTGAAGCTCAGGTTGACGAAGGCCGACATGGCGTGCAGCTCGTGGTACCGCGCTGGGGGATCGATACCCATTGGATGCCGAAAGACGATCACCGCTTGTCGATCTACAAGGCGATCGACCGAATCTTGGCGCTCTTGGGGATTACCGACCCGGCCTTGCGCATCATCATATCACCCCATATCCCCCGGGCCGTCGGGTTGGGGTCATCGGCGGCGGCGGCGGTTGCCGTCATCCGCGTGCTGTCACGACATTTCCGGATCGATCTCGATGACGATCAGGTGAACAAATTAGCCTATGAATCCGAAATGATCGTCCACGGGACGCCCTCCGGTATCGACAATACGGTTGCAACGTATGCCAATCCTGTTCTTTTCCGGGGTGAAAGCCCTCCGATCATACAGCCGGTTGATTCAGCCGCCCGGCTGCCGCTGATTGTGGGCTACAGTGAAAACAGGAGCCTGACCGCCAAAATGGTGGCAACGGTGAGTTCGCAATGGATTGAAAAGATGGTTCAGTACGAAAGCTGGTTTGACGAGATTGACAGGTGTGCTCTCAACGGATGGCAGGCGATCAAAAATTATGACTTGGAAAGGCTGGGTGACCTCATGAATACAAATCAAAAGATTCTAAACGCCCTTGGTGTGGTGGGCCCGGATCAGAATAAAATGGTCCAAATCGCAAGACAAGGTGGTGCCTTGGGTGCCAAAATGACCGGTGGCGGCGGTGGCGGTGCCATTGTGGCGCTGACCGGCCAGGGAGAAGAAGGGCGGATTGCGGCGGCGCTTGAGTCAGCCGGCTACAAAACGATTAGGCCAGCGGAGGACCCGAACTCAAGCGAGAACCGTAGCGTTCGGTCCAGGCGGTCCATTGACCTGATTAAACGCCCGGATGAGCGTTTGATCGTTGTCAATGATAATGATGAGATCCTCAAGTTTCTCCCTCGCTCGGATTGCCACGCGGGGGATGGAATCCTGCACCGCGCGTTTTCGATTCACATCATCAATGATCGAAATCAGATTTTATTGCAGCGGAGAAGCGACCGCAAAGAGCTATGGCCCCTCTATTGGTCAAATAGCTGCTGCAGCCATCCGCGGGCTGGTGAAATCACGGTCGAAGCCGCACAGCGGAGGTTAAGAGAAGAATTAGGCATCACAGCCCAGTTGGAATACCTGTACAAATTCCAGTACCAGACCAGATTCAACCGTTTCGGATCGGAGAATGAAATGTGTTCGGTGTATTTGGGGCGCAGCAACGGTCCCGTGTTGGCGAATGAATCAGAAGTCGCGGAGTGGCGGTTTGTCGAGCCCGTAATCTTGGACGCCGAGATTAATAACTACCCGGACCGCTTCACCCCCTGGTTCAAAATGCAATGGAGGGAGCTGCGACAGCACGTATTCGTTGAAAATGAATGCTACTCCAGCTAAGCAGGAGGCCTCGGTGGCAGCGTGTAAGGCGGCGAAGACTACTGGCACAACTAATTTAATCCGAAATTCGAAGCACGAAACTCGAAATGCGATAAAAAAGTATGGGACGCAGATCTTCACAGATTTTCGCAGATAAATTATTTTAGATCTGCCTGGCGGCAAAATAAGCAATGCAGCAAATTCTGTGAGTGTGATTTGCTTTTTTTTCGCCGAAGGCGATCGAGTAAAGTGGTTTTAAAATCTGCGTGCATCTGCGAAAATCTGCGTCCTAATTTACGTATTTCGAATTTGCAGTTGGTCGGCTGTTTCTTACCAAATCGGTCGAACCTTTTCGGGCTCACCACTATAAGTAGTGATTTAGTGATGGATTTATGCATGCTGACGGCGTTATGAGCTCTCTGCGAACCTTAAGATAAAAGGAGATACAGCATATGAACGTATGGGTGCCGATTTTGTTGCTACTAATACTGGCAGAAGTCTGGTGGTTTGGCATACGCTGCACAGTCTATCTCAGCGATATTAGGGATTTGCTGGAAAACATGGCAAAAGCAGACGAAAAACCCGTAACCGATTAAATCAGTAAAAGAGACTTTTCGGGCTCGATTTGGATATCGGCCAGTGCTGGGTTTCGCACTCCGGAATCTCTGCGGCAATAGATATGTTGGTCCGCCGCAGGCGGAGAAACCCAATCCCGCCTGCGGCGGGACTCAACCCAACCTACAAAACTTCAAAAAGCAAATGTTAGATTTTAGAATGCGGATTTTGGATTGAAGGTATTCTGCCTGTCGTGAGTCTTTTGTCGAAAGGTCTATTTTACAACGAATTACCAAAGCTATTCCACACTTCGACATTCTGCGGGCTTTAGGTCACGTATTTAGCGTGATTCGATATTCGATATTCCCCTCGGCCTGAGCACGCCGCAGGCTGCGGTTCGCTTTAAATTGTAGTTTCAAACGAACGCGGCCTTCGGCTAAAAAAACGGCCAGTCTGATCAAAGATAAGAAACTAATGAACGTCGAACATCGAACATCGAACGTCCAACATCGAATAATGTATTCTGTCTATTTTAAAACGAATGAGCGACGTGTGGGGTCGTAGCTCGACGAGTTGGGTCGTAGTCCCGCGATACCGCGGGACGAAGCCCAAAGAGCGAAGCCCCAAGCGAATTCACTCCGCCTTCGGCGGATCGATCGACATTCGACATTCGTCATTCCAATGTAGTTTCACACGAACGCCGCCTCCGGCCGCGAGCGTCCAGTCTGATCAAGGATAGAAACAATGTTCTCACATGTTAACGTAGGGTCGGCCACCGTGCCGACCGTGTTTGGCGGGCACGGTGGCCCGCTCTACGTCACCTCTTTTCGTCCTCGTGCTCTTCCTCGAAGCTTTTGAGCCCTCTAAATATCGAGGACGAGGACGAGCACGAGCAAAATTTTAAAATCCCTTTCTTGGGGTTAATATAGGCGTTTCAGAGGAGGGGCGCCGCGCTCCCAGGTCTGTCATCCGACTTCTGCGTGCCGCGACGAAGCTCGAAGAGCGAAGACGGGCCATCTGTCTTCTGTCATCTGTCATCTGTCTTCTGTCATCTGTCATCTGTCTTCTGTCATCTGTTCTCTGACAGCCAAAACCTGACATGTGAAAGGACGCAGGTTTATCACGGAATGTGCAGCCAAGCAATGTGACCATCTGGACGTATAAGAACTGCAAAAGATGCGGGCAAAAAAACGGGCTGGCCCCGGTGAAAGGAAAATTGCGCTGTGTCCGGCAAATCCAAATGCGCGTTGATGGCTGCGTTCATGAGCGGATGAAGCTTTGTGTCTTTGATCACATTGAATATTTGTGATTCCATATCTGCTTTACCGGCCACCAGTAGAACATGGCAGGGCAATCGATCGGGGCCGATCATTAGCCATGGTAAATCCAGTATTGAAATGCGCCGGCCATTTTTGTCTTCGAGCCAAAAATGGGGCATCCGCCCACCGACAACGAGTTTGGGCTCGAACTTGAGGGGATCAAAGCCATCGGTCCCGGTTCTATCCCGGCCGGCCGGCTGGCCCGTGCGGTAGACAAATCCCAGATCCTGGCCGGGAAACAGCAACTGCAGGGTTTGCTGTTTGGCATCATCAAAAATCCTGCCAAGTGCCTGAAGTCTGCGTCTGGCGATGATCGATTTGGACTGAAGCCAATCTACCTGTCTCAAGCCTAAATGCATCGCTGACTGAAAGCAGGCCCGTCTCAGGGATTGCGGCCCGGGGACGCGGGCGACCCACTGGTTCAGCATGTTTGCGGTATTCAAGTTCAATCCGAGAGCGGCCGGTACCTTTAATGTTTTTTTAAAATTGTGAAGACTTCTTTTTGCGTTTAAACGGGCAACCGGCCGACGCTCGCTTTCATAGGAATCCAGCAGAGCCTCGGTGGTCCCGGTTATGCGGGTGCTTTTAGATTGCAGAGCCGTGGCGATTTTCCAGATTAAATTGTGCGCATCCTGGATGCCGGTATTCATTCCAAAGCCGCCGGCCGGGGGAAATTGATGGGCGGCGTCCCCAACTAAAAAGCAGCGGCCGTGTGTGGATCGAAAACGAGAGGCTTCCCATACGCCCATCCGCCATGGCCGAATACTTTTGACATCGACATCGATCGGCTGTCCGGTGAGTGCATAAAGCAGTTTGATACATCGATCTTCATCAAAATCTTCAGGCAGCTGATGGGGCGGGAAAAAAGGTATCTGAAGCACGAATTCACCGCGCTTCAGCGCGTGGGCAACCAAAACGGCGACCCCGACGCTTGAGTAAATAAAATAGAGCATGGCCGGTATGCGCGAATAAAGCAATTTGGACAGCTGCGAACTGAAAAAATGAACATTGATCAGATGTTGCAGGGTACCGTTTTTACCAATCAACTCGATGCCAAGCTGTTTGCGCGTTGAACTGTGAGCCCCGTCGGCAGCCACAACAAATGAGGTTTTAACTTGTTGCGTCCGGCCGGTTTGGCAATCGGCAATGGTTACCGTCACAAACTGTGGTTTTTCCCGGACTTCGGCATGATGCCCCGCGACGAAATGGCAATATTGACTTTTCAGGACCTCACGGCGCAGTAATCTCACAAAATCGTGCTGGGGAAAATGGGCCACCTGGGTCGGGCTGTCCTTATCGGCCGGGACATCGGCCATATGGTCGACCACACCGAGCAACGCACCAGTTGTATTTGAGCTGAGCTGATCTAAGGCGGGCAAGTCTGAAAGCCCGGTGCAATAAACAAAGCGGCGCCATTCTTCTGGTGGTGCGCTTTCGGCATGGATAATCTGATCGAGGCCATTCAACTCCCGCAAAATCTCCATCGATCGGCAATTGATAAAATGCGCCTGGGGATGATTGTCGGGCTCAGCCAATTCCTCAACGAGCATGTGCGGAACCCGGTATTTGCTTAAAAGCAGAGAGGCCGTGAGACCCACCGGCCCGGCACCAACCACGATGACTTCATTGAATTCGGTCGACTCTAAATTGAAGCTATTTTGGTTATCAACTGCCATGGGTTCCGCTTCTATTTCCTTTCATAAATTATAATCTGTATTCGAATCTAATCCTTTTTCTTGTAACAATAATCTTTATTTTGCCGTTTTCATCCCTATGATTACTCTTAACGGTCAGCACGAGCACCGCCTCTGGCTGCGAGCATCCAGTCTGACCGGAAAAGAATCTGCTTTAGATCGACGCAGTTTCCTATGAAAAGGTTTGCCATTTCGTGCTCGTCCTCGAAGCTTTTGAGCCTCTCTGTATCGAGGACGAGGACGATTACGACGACGCGCACGATCTTAATAACCCCTAACGATGCGGAAAATTCTTTTTTTAGGATGGGCTGTGCCCACCAAATAGCGCTGAATCTAAAGGTCGAAGGGAGGCACAGCCAACCCTAAAACTGGCACGGTGGCCCGCCCTACGTCACTTCTTTTCGTCCTCGTGCTCGAAGCTTTAGAGCCGCTTTAAAACCCGAGGACGAGGACGAGTACGAGCACGATTTAAAATCGCTTTCTTGGGGTAAATGTAGATTTAGTTTCATAAAAGCGGCGGCCTCGATTCGGCTAAGCTCGTCGCAGGCGGGCTGAAGGACAACCGGTCTGATCAAAGAAAAGAAAATACTGAACATCGAACATCGAACTTCCAACATCGAACATCGAATAATGTATTCTGCCTGTCGTGAGTCTTTTGTCGAACGGCCTGTCGTGAGTCTTTTGTCGAACGGACCTTTTTAAAGCGACTGAGCGGAGCGATTCCATCATTCGTCAATCGACATTCGTCATTCGTCATTTTATTCTTCATATGAGAGAATGAAAGGTCCCAGATATGCCCAGTGCTTCTCAAAAACCGGTCGATCTTAAGCAGCTTCCTCGCCACCTGTCCGAGCGGGTGCGGGTGATTCAAGATGCTCCTTTGGATTCCAAAAGTGATTTTGTGCTCTACTGGATGCATCATGCGGTGCGCAGCCATGAAAATCCGGCTTTGGATACAGCGCAGCGGGTTGCCGCTCAACTACAATTGCCGGTGCTGGTTTATCAGGGCCTGGGAGGCCGGCATCCATTTAACTCAGACCGCCATCACACGTTCATTATGGAAGGCGCCCGGGAGGTGCAGCAAAATCTGAAGGAGCAGGGTATCCGGCATGTGTTTTATTTGGGGCGCGAACCGGATAGACCCACGCCACTCAAGTTATTGGCCCGGCGAGCTGCGCTGGTCATCACCGAGGATTTTCCGGCACCGCCCTTGCCGCAATGGACCCGTCAGCTGGCTGCAAAAATCGATACGGCCGTATGGGCGGTGGACTGTGCCTGCATCATACCCATGCGGCAGATCAATCGTGCTTTCGAGCGTGCCTATGCCTTTCGCAACCACACCCAAAAAGACTACGAGCGGCGTCTTGCCCAATCCTGGCAAATTGAGGCGCCGGCCGGCGAATTCTTTGGCGGTGATTGCGGTTTTGACGCGATTGATCTTGCAAATTCGGATATCGCCGAATTATGCGCGCAGTGTCAAATCGATCACACCATCCCCCCGGTGGTTCACACTCCCGGCGGATCCTCAGCCGGATATGCCCGCTGGGAACAGTTCAAGCGGCACGGCCTAAAAGGCTATGCCCGTTTGCGCAATGATGCCGCTATTGTCTTTCCGCGAGGCGTCAGCCGCATGTCAGCATACCTGCATCACGGTCACGTGTCACCGTTTCGCATTGCCGGAGATGCGGCCCGGCTTGGATCAGACGGTGCATCCAAGCTTTTAGATGAATTGCTCATCTGGCGTGAGTTGGCTCATAATTTCTGCTTCCATCATGAACACCCGGAGACCCTGGAAGCGCTTCCTCGCTGGGCTCGCCAAACTGTAGTCGATCATTCAGAAGATCCCCGCCACGCGGTCTATTCCTGGGAAACCCTGTACCGGGCCCAAACCGGGGATGCGCTGTGGGATGCTGCCCAGCGATCCTTGCTGGTTCACGGTGAATTGCACAATAATGTGCGCATGACCTGGGGCAAGGCGTTTTTAAATTGGACGCGAAATCCCCAGGATGCCCTGGATCTGATGATCGATTTAAATCACCGCCTGGCTTTGGATGGCAATGATGCCAATTCATATGGTGGGCTGCTCTGGTGCCTGGGCCTGTTTGATCGCCCGTTTAAGCCCCAGCGACCGGTAATTGGCACCCTTCGGCCACGGTCCACAAAAGATCATGCCAAGCGCCTGGACATGGTCGCCTACACCGCTAAAGTCAAGGTGCCGGCGACATCGAAACCGCTGAAAATAGCCGTTATCGGCGCCGGTCTTTCCGGGTTGTTCGCTGCCCGAGCGCTAACGGATCAGGGTCACCGGGTGCAGGTTTTCGAAAAAACGAATCGGCCCGGAGGGCGCATTGCAACACAGGATATTCCACCGTACGCTTTTGATACCGGTGCCCAGTACTTTACGGTGCGTGACGATCGTCTGAGACGCTATATTGAATCCTGGCAAATGGACGGCATAGTTAAACCGTGGCAAGGTAAGGTGCAGGTTGTCAAATCAGGATGTCTATTGGATGAAAAAAAGGTGACCGAACGCTGGGTGGGTACACCGGCGATGGACGCCGTTCCCGTCCACCTGGCTTCCGGAATTGAGATTAAGTATAATACAGCCGTCCTTTCGCTGACCAGAAATAAAAACCGGTGGCAACTAACCGATGGTAAGCAAGATACCCACGGTCCCTATGAGGCCGTCATCATTGCCGCTCCGCCGCCCCAGGCAGCCGGTCTGTTGGAAGCATGTCCGAAGCTGCGCGATCGCATCCGCAAAGTCAAGATGCAGCCTTGTCTGGCCGTTATGGCGGTTTTTGAAAAGCCGCTGGATCTGCCGTTTGACGCTGCCTTCGTTCACGAATCGCCGGTCAGATGGGCTGCCCGGAACAGCAGCAAACCCGGCAGGCCTGCCGCTGAATGCTGGGTGTTTCACGCTGAAGCCAAATGGTCCCGCGAGCAGGCAAGCTGGGAAGCCGATACCGGGGTGCGAAAGTTAATCGATTCATTTTTTAAAAGTATCGGTCAGAAGCCTGTTGATCCGATTTTTTACCAAACCCGCTATTGGAAAACCGCGGCGGCGGCTAATCCGCTCGACGTTGGGTGTTTTTGGGATGCGGCCTTAAAGATCGGATCGTGTGGTGATTGGTGCCAGATGTCCCGCTTTGAGGGAGCTGTTTTGAGCGGAATGGCCATGGCCGGAAGGATTTTAAACTTGAAGATTGGAGTTCAGCGCATGTTATGGGATTAGAACGCATGAAGCAGCTCAGCAAAAATTGCATTGTCTGTGGTCGGGAAATGCAATGGCGCAAAAAGTGGCAAAACAACTGGAGTCAAGTCAAATATTGCTCACGCGCCTGCCGAAATCTCGGCCTGCGCGATATTGATATAACTCTTGAAAAAGTGATCATGGACCTTTTACAGTCCAGCAAGAATGGTGCTTCCATCTGTCCCAGTCAAGCTGCAAGAGCTATTGTGGAAGATGGAGACGAACATCGGTGGCGAGCTCTCATGGAGCCTGCAAGAAGAGCGGCTCGACGCCTGGTTCATCAGGGTAAAATCAGCATTACCCAGGGTGGAAAGATAATCGATCCTTCCAAATTCAAAGGCCCTATTCGATTAATGCTCAAGCATTAGTAGTATGTTGATTTCTTTTGAGGGAAAAATAAAAAATTGATCGCGTACTGGTCCTTATTTTCCGTGCTACAAATCCACTTCTGTGCCCCAAAGTTGAATAAAGAAATCAATTCTGTCAATATTTTGTTTATTTTTACTATAAAATCAAAATATTTCTCTTAAATAAATATTATGTTTAATTTAAAATATTTATGTGAAGTTAAAAGGTATTATATTCTGAAGTCAAGTCATTTTAGTCAATATTTGTCTAATTTTTTAATTTGGCGGTTGACATTGTCTAATATTTGTTTAATTTAAAGTTTATCCTCACAACGAACATCTCTAGGAGAAAACAATGTCCCGTCCAATCGCAAACACAATCAATTGTCCTTCGCAATCGAGTTCCAACTCCTTTTTCTCTTTACTAACACTATTGCTAATCCTCGCATCCTTACTGATTCCTGTGAGTGGATATGCCGGTGCGGCCAGATCGTCGTTGCAAAATAAGATATCCCTGGAAAGAGTTGTGGCACCAAGTGGAGGCTACGGATATCGTCTTCAGTATTACGTACCGGCACCCATTGATGTTTTCTGGCGGTTTAAAACGGATTTTGACAACGACGTTCTGCTGACCAATGAAGAATTGATCGAACACCGAATCGTTGAGTCTTTCGACAACAGTGTCATTACCGAGAACCGCTACGCCACCGCTCCCGGCTTAAGGTTCTTATGACAAACCGATGTCATCCTGGATAAGTTTCAGCTTGAGTTCAAGCTTCTCAACAATGAAGACTGCCGGCACGAATTCCACCATGGGACCATCGAGTTGTCTCCGGCAGGTGATTACACCCAAGTAACGCAGACTGCTTATTTCGATTTTGCCGGAGCATCCTTATGGGTGAAATATCCATGGTATGGTGGCATGAAATCTACTTTAACCAAGATGGTTAAATGGGAACAAAGTGTTGCTTCTGAGTTTAAACAAAGTTATTTGGCTGCGCTGGATAGGTAACTTAGAATTCAACGTAGGGCGAAATTACACTCAGTGTCGATTCGGTAATGCACAACAACTATTTGCGCCGTTTAGGCGGGGATAAAACCGGGATAAACCCCGCCACTACATTGTCGGTGAATCCCGTCGAATTTTGTTTCATACAAGCGGTTCAGGGGGTCGGTTATCACCGTATCAATTTTTCTGACACCCGAAACCTGCTTGCCGCGGCGAAGCTCGCTAGAGCGAAGACGGGACACCCGAAACCTGATCCGCCTTCGGCGAAATACCTAAAACCAATTAACTTCGCTATGGCTGCCAAACAGAACCATTTCTTTAGAGAATTGTTTCGTGAAAAACTCGGTTCGTTATATCGTTGACTTCCGTGGTGCTTTATGCCTAATTAAATGAGCTCTTTTCGCAATTTTAGGGCACAATGTAATCTGTTTTCCGATACAGCTACGCTGGAGTTTATTACGGTCACTGAGCAGTTTCTTCAACCAAAGCTTACCAGGCGGTTCAACCGGTACCATGATATCTAAGAGGTCAGTTCCTTTTTAATAAACCCATAATAAAACTGGAGGATTTATGAGCATCACAAACGAGCTGGTTGCGCACCACACAACCCTTCGACAACTTTATGCCCAGTCCGAAAACAACCCGGAGGTATTTGAGGAATTCACTCGTCACTTGATCGTCCATCACACCATGGAAGAAAAATACTTTTATGACTTACTAAAAAACATCCCAGAGGCCGAACATGATGCCCTGGAAGCAGTCAACGAGCATCACATTATCGAACTGATCATTAAGGATGCGGAGGGATTTCCCCGCGAACACGAGCATTTTCCAATTAAAATCGAAGGCTTGGGAGAATATACGACGCATCATTTAGATGAGGAGGAAATGGAGATATTTCCCATGTCCGAGCAGGTATTTTCTGCCGACGATCTTGCGACGCTTGGCAAGCTGTTTGTTGAAGCCAAAGAAAAACTGTTGGGGATAAAGCTGCCGGAGTTGCCAAGTGCTTTAGCAACCCAGACTGTTAAGCCTGCTGCACGTCCTCAGCCAATTGCAGGCGTTTCCGGCCTGACGACGGCTCATGGGCTTGGCATCGGAAGTCTGAAAATATGAACTGACTTTTTACCATTTAACCGTTATCCAGCTAGTGAAAGGAGCTAATATGGATATCTTGAAAAGAGAGTTGGCGCCCATTCCCGCCGAAGCCTGGGCTGAAATTGACGAACAAGCCATCCGCAGTTTAAAAGCGATTCTATCGGCCCGCAAGGTCATCGATGTTACCGGTCCGATGGGAACCGATTTTCCGGGTGTTCCTGAAGGTCGTTTGGAGTTTCCCAAAAAACAACCCGAAGATGGCGTCAGCTATGGAGTTCATAAGGTTCATCATCTTGTTGAAACCCGGATTCCATTTGAACTGGACATCAGGGAACTTGATAATGTGGTGCGCGGCGCTAAGGATGTCGATCTTGCCAATTTGGAAGAAGCTGCCAGAAAAATCGCTTTATTCGAAGAACAGGTTGTCTACCACGGCTTGCCGGAGGCCAACGTCCGCGGACTGGGGTTTTGCGCCGAGGGTGAATGTATGACGATGGGCGCCAAACCCGAGCAACTGCTGGAAGCTATTGCCGAAGGTATTACAGTCTTTACCGGGCGTTCAGTCGAGGGTCCTTACGCATTTGTCGTCGGTCCGAAGCTTTGGAGCCTGATGTCGGCACATTTGCAAGGCTATCCGGTCAAAATGCAGGCTGAAAATATTTTAGGCGGTCAGGTTGTCCTCAGTCCGTATCTAACCGGTAAGTACGAAAATGAGGCTTTCATGCTATCTCAGCGTGGGGGTGATTTGGAAATAATCCTCGGACAAGATATGGCAGTCGGCTATGATTCCCACAGTACGGACAATGTGAAGCTTTACTATACTGAATCTTTCACCTTTCGCATTCTCGAACCAGCAGCAGTTTTACACTACGAAGCATCCGAGTAATACCGCAGAATACAATAGCCAACAAAAGAAAAATGCCTCATAAAATTTATGTGGCATTTTTCTTTTGTTGGCTATTGTATTTTGTTAAGCATCAAACATTAAGCCTAAACTCTTCCTTCTAAGAAAATAACTCACGATTTTTAGAGAACATTCCCAGATCGTCCCCTCAGCCGGCCAATGCTGCACGAATGCGTAAAAACTCGCCGATATTGTCCATGGTCAACAACCCCACCAGTTTGCGATTGATTGTTACCGGGAGTGTGTGACAATTACATTCCTTTAATTTTTCAAAGGCAGCTTCAAGCATATCGAGAGAGTTGACTGCTTCAAAATTTTGCTGCATCGCCGATGAGACCGTCGGATGTTGATCGCTCGCCGACAATGCTTTCATCAAATCGGCCTGCGTCAATATACCCATGATGCGTCCGTTATCCACCACTGGGAAATCTTTTTGAGAGCCGGCCAGAGACAGTTCGACCGCTCGATTCAGACTGTCATTTTTGTCCAATGTTCTAAAATCGGTCAACATGGCCTGATGAACCGGAATGCCGTCAACGGCAGATTGCATCCGGGCTGCACCCGCCTCTTGGGAGGCACCAATCCAAACAAAAAATGCGATAACCAGCAACAAAGGGTTGTAAAATAGACCAACAACACCGAAAAAGACGGCGATACCCTGTCCGATCGATGCCGCAATTTGTGTCGCGCGACGGTGCTCGGTACGCATGGCCAATATAGCGCGCAGCACGCGTCCGCCATCCATCGGTAACGCCGGAATCATATTAAAAACGACCATAAACAGATTTACGACGAGTAATCTTCCCAAGAATTGATCAGCTACTGCCGGCATTATCCCGAGTGGTTCAAACGACGCGGCGAGCCTAAGCCACACAAATAGCGCGACCGCGATGATAATGTTGACCGCCGGTCCGGCCAGAGCGACCAAAAGTTCCTGCATTGGGTTGGTCGGCAACCTTTCCAAACGCGCCACACCGCCGATTGGCAGCAATATTATATCACGCGTTTTAATTCCATATCGCCTGGCTGCCAGCGCATGGCCGAACTCGTGCAGAACCACGCACAAAAAAACAGCCAGAATGAAAATCACACCTGCGACGGCCGCTGCGATACTCTGGCCCTGTCGCCAGTGTAAAAACGCAACCCAGCCGATCAGCAGCAGAAATGATATGTGAATGCGAACGTCGATGCCGGAGAACCGGCCTATATTTAGTGACCATTTCATTGTTAAGTACCTCCATGACCACCAAGTGTCAGTGGTGATTGTAAGAGCTTCATGCAACTATGGTGGTTGGTCGAAGCAGATAGTAATTTATTTAGTTTATACTTGATAGGGATATATCTTCTAGCTTTTGCCTGAAATTATTAAATCTTGTCAGAAAAACTCCATCTAACTCTGCCAATTGGTTCAGCGACATACCATCATTGCCACAAATGATTACAGCGATGGCCCGGTTTAAATTCTTTCTAAGATTTTTTATCTCTGTTCCAACGCAGCTTTTTTCATTTAGTTGATGGATGCTCAGGGCCACCGCCCGTGTCTGGTTGGATTCGACCGCCGCTACCGTGTCGGTTGCAGACAAGTTTGGCCCGAAATAAATTGATTTCCAGCCACACTCCACCGCGACGATAGCCAGCGCCAAAGCTTCGATCTCACAATGCTGGCCAGTCGGTGTGGCGATTATGATTCTCGGTGCCGATCTTGAAACCACCGCGGTTCGCAGCATGTTCCAAAGAAATGTCTGTAAGCTCATTGTCGTAGCATTCAAATGGATCCGCTTTAATTTACCGGTCCTAAACAGTTCATCGATCCTGACCCACAGAGGAAATACAACGTTTAAAATCAGATCCATCCTGGTGAGATTGACCGCCGCCTCATCGAGGGTAGCTTGCAGATCATTGGCCTTTATAGCGGCAGTATAATGTATCAAACGCGTCAAATACTTCCTGGCACCGGAGGCGACTGTCCCGGTCTCGACTAGACGACTAAGGCTTTCAGGTGACCCGGAAGCAATTAGCTCACCCAATTCAGCTTGGGACAAATCTGCAACTTGTGAGATGCCATGGCCACTTTCGACTGCCTTTCTCAGCAACTGCAATCGCGTAATATCCTTAACATGGTAAAGTCGACGATTGCTGGTTGAGCGTCGCGGTAAAACTGCTTGGTATCGCGACTCCCATGCCCGTATGAGGTGAGCGGGAAGTCCTGTAAGACGAGAAACATAGTTTATCGGGTATATGGTTAAATTTTCCATAAATGTAAAATAGTTATGATTTACTATTAGTCAATATTTTGTTTAATTTTTGTCTAAATTATATGTTTGGGAAAATGAAGCATCTGTCGCAATCAAATGCCGCTGATTCAGAGTTTGACAATGAGCTGAATCGAACTCACATTAGATCTATGTTTGTCATAGGTGCGAAGCGGCGTTGTATCGCAATTTGTTGTCGATGTTGAAGGTTTCAGGTGTCAGAGAACAGATGACAGATGACCCGTCTTCGCTCTTCGAGCTTCGCCGCGGCACGCAGAAGTCAGATGACAGACCCGGGGTCACGGCAACCCTTTTATGAAACTGCAATGGAATGACGAATGACGATTGGTGGAATCGCTTGGGGCTTCGCTCTTCGAGCTACGACCCCACACGTCGCTCAGTCGTTTTATAATACATTATTCGATGTTCGATGCTGGACGTTCGATGTTCGACTTTCATTAGTTTCTTTTCCGATCAGACCGGCTGTCCTTTAGCCAGCCTGCGACGAGCTCAGCCGAATCGAGGCCGCTGCTCGTGTGAAACTACAATTTAATGCGAATCACGTTAAAGAGGTGATCTGAAGCCCGCAGAACCGCAGATTATCAAGCTATCATGTTATAATCGATTTCCAAACCAGAGACGTATTAATGCAAATCAAAGACAAATTGGCCATATTGGCCGATGCCGCCAAGTATGACGTATCCTGCGCATCGAGCGGCAGCCGCAGGAATAATAACAGAGGCGGATTGGGCAATACGACACCGTCCGGCATTTGCCATACTTATACAGAAGACGGTCGTTGCGTATCGCTGCTAAAGATACTTCTCACCAACTATTGTATCTACGATTGTGCCTATTGCGTCAATCGACTCAACAATGATGTCCCCAAAGCGGCCTTCACGCCTGCGGAGATCGTCTCATTGACGATCGATTTTTACCGGCGTAATTACATCGAGGGCCTTTTCCTGAGTTCAGGTATCATACACAGTCCGGATGACACGATGGAACGGCTGGTCCAGACAGTAAAAGCTCTTCGCAAGCAGGGCTTCAATGGTTACATTCATTTAAAATGCGTGCCGTTTGCCAGCAAGGCCCTGATCGAGCAAGCCGGGCTCTTTGCTGATCGTCTCAGCGTCAATATTGAGCTGCCGTCCGAAAAAAGCTTGCAGCTGCTGACCCGTGAAAAGACTTTCGATTCTGTTTTGGGGCCGATGGGGGTGATCCGGGAAACGATCGCTGAAACACGGGAAAATCGCAGGCGGCTGCGGTATACCCCTCGTTTTGCGCCGGCCGGCCAAAGTACCCAGTTAATCATCGGCGCCAGCCCGGAATCGGATTTTGAAATTCTGAGTCTCGCCGATCGGTTGTATCAAAACCAGGATCTCAAACGCGTTTACTATTCGGCCTATGTACCGGTGGTGGGAGCCGATGCGAGTTTGCCAAGCCCCGCCGATCCTCCGCTGCTGCGTGAAAACCGACTTTATCAGGCGGATTGGTTGATTCGACTGTATGAATTTAACCTCAATGAGGTGATCGACAGCGAAACGCCCCATTTGGATCTAGAGATCGATCCGAAGCAGGCTTTTGCCCGGCGGCATCCGGCCCTTTTCCCTGTCGATGTCAATGCCGCCGATCGCGAAATGATTCTCAAAGTGCCGGGCATCGGATTAAAATCGGCCAATCGAATTGTCAGGCTGCGCCGTCAGGGACGCATCCGCCTCGAGCATTTAAAGCAGATGGGGGTGGTGATGTCGCGGGCCCAGCCTTACATCCATTGTGATGGATTGCCGACTTCCCAGTGGCCGTCCGGGCCCGTCTCAGGTAATCCCGCCGGTCGTCAGGTCCGCGGAAAAACCGCGGCGGCACCGGTTAAGGAGAAGCGACTGGTTTTTGTTGTCGAGCAAATTTTTGAAGGGTTGTTGACCGCTATTTTCGAGGCCTATCATGCCGACCGAAGACCGGATTCCATTGAGCCGTCCGGTCTCGGGCAACTGGGACTTTTCGAACGTCGGATCAAAATTCCAACCGACCCGACTAAATCCGATCGCGTTTGGAAGGGCCTTAAAAAACACCTGGGTTTGAAACGCCGGCAAATGCTTTTTGAAGCCTATCTTTCAGGTCAAACAGGGGTGGAGACGCTGATTTACAACTATGTTCGCGATGCTTTGCCTGGCCAGGATAATCGTCAGTACCAAACTCACTTAAGCGTTCAGATTCAAATTGAAAAATATTCACGGATGGTTCGCCGTGAAGCACATCGCATGAAAGGATTTATTCGATTCCAAAAAACAGCACCCGATCAATATTTGGCTTTAATCGCGCCGCGTTACGACATACTGCCCTTGATCCGGCGGCATTTCGAATCGCGTTTTGCCGACCAGAAGTGGATCATTTACGATACATCAAGAAACTACGGCCTGAGCCACGATTGCCGCCGGACACAGGAGCTGCAACTGGCCGAAACCGATCTGACCGCCTATGACAACATCGACCTGTCCGAAGAGCGACTTTGTCAAACGCTATGGCAGCAGTATTTTGCCGCAATCAACATCCCGCAGCGCAAAAATCCAAAACTGCATTTGCGCCAACTGCCATGCCGGTTTTGGCAATATTTGCCGGAAAAACAAACTTAAAAAAGAGCACGGAACCGTGATAAAGATATCTGCAACCCAGATGAGCGTCGGAAAATATTATCCTGCTTTACCCCGAAGCGTTTGGGATCTCATCACGGATACCGTCAAGTGGCCGCATTGGGGACCGACGGTAAAACGGGTTCAATGCTCTGAACGCTTCATCCGTGAAGGTTCGGCAGGCTGGGTCCTCACTGCTGTCGGAATCTGGCTTCCCTTTGTTATTACCGAATACGAGCACGCCGGCTTCTGGAGTTGGAACGTCGCGTCCGTTAAAGCGACCGGCCATCGCATTCAGGCCGCTAATAACGGAGGCTGTTATCTATGGTTCGAGGTACCGATAATCGCCGCCCCCTACACCCTGGTTTGTCACATGGCGTTGAATCGGATCAAAGAACTACTTGCCGAATCTGCGAAGTCAACGGCATAAATGGACCCTAAACGAGCGAAAAGCGCTCATTTAGTAGTTGTTCGTTATTAGTTAAAAGTTATTCCGCCACTGCGTATTTGTAAATGGCATTGGTTGAGAGGTAGATGAAAGGATACGCCAATGACGCCACGCTTGAGTTTTGCAACTATCTTGTTACTTGTCGCGATTTGTTCCGGTCGGTCTCTGGCGCAACCGTACATTACCGAAAGTGATGTCCCAGCCGAGCGGGGCTTTCGTGCCGTTACGATACTGCGGGGGCTGGAGCATCCCTGGGGTATGGCCTGGCTGCCCAACAGTGATGTTCTCGTGACGGAGCGACCGGGACGGCTGCGACGTGTGCAGGACAGCCGGCTTGCTTCTAAACCGATTGCGGGCGTCCCAAAGGTTTTCGATTCCGGTCAAGGCGGGCTGCTCGATATCAGCCTGCACCCCCGATTTGAGGAAAACCGCCGGCTATATTTCACCTACGCGGACGGCAATACCTTGTCCAACCGCACTCGCGTGGCAACCGCAGTTCTTAACGGTAACAGGCTCGATAACTGGCAGGTGATTTTTGAAGTGGCGGCCAACAAGTTCGGCCGCCAGCATTTCGGCTCACGCATGCTGTGGCTGCCGGATGAAACCTTGCTGGTCTCCATCGGCGATGGGGGTAATCCACCGGTCAGAATGGAGGGCGATTGGATTCGCAAGCAGGCGCAAAACCGTCAGAGCCACTTGGGAAAAATCCTGCGCTTCAAAGACGACGGATCTATTCCGGCAGACAATCCTTTTATCAATTCTGCCGATGCCCAACCAGAGATCTGGAGCCATGGCCACCGTAATATTCAGGGACTGGCATTTGACCCTCTGCGTTCGATGGTCTGGGCCTCAGAGCATGGCGCCCTGGGAGGCGATGAACTCAATCTCATCCAGGCAGGCAGAAATTATGGTTGGCCAACGGTAACCTTCAGCCGCGAATACTTTGATGGATCAAAAATATCTTCTCACACGTCCAAACCCGGCATGGTCGATCCTGTGGCAGTATGGATGACGGCCATTGCACCATCTGGGCTTGTGGTTTACTCCGGCACGCAGTTTGAGCAGTGGCGAGGAGACCTATTTGTCGGCGGTTTGAAATCCCAGGACATTCGCCGCATCGACCTGAATGTAGCCAGCCAGGTGGTCGGCCAGTCTGCCCTGCGAATCGGCCAGCGAGTAAGAGATGTTCGCCAGGGACCGGACGGGCTGCTGTATGTTCTCACCGACGAATCCAACGGCAGTCTTATACGTCTCGAACCGTCCAGTGATAAAGAGTCGCCCCGCTCCCCTTGATTTTGCAACGCGTCTGATCCAAATCTCGGGAAAAATACTGGGACGCCGCGCATTAGGTTGGGCGATTATCAATCTGCAAATTTTGACCAAAGCCATGCAAGTCTAAAAAAATTGGATATTCAGTTTAACCCAGTTCACATACTGCCTCTGAGTCCGCAACACTGAGACCTGGAAAATCATTAAAACCCCAAGGCTTAACAACTAACAATGATACATCAGATCGGCAGAGCATTTCTTCGGCAGTATTACGGTCGAAAAAACTGTCGGCCCCGGTGCGTCCGAAATTTCCCATAATGACCAGGTCTATCTGTTGCCTTCGGGCAAAATCAGGAATCAATTCATGAGCCTTTCCTTTTTTTAGATGGATCCGGTAGGCAATCTGATCGATTTTAGTGCTTTTTAGGAGATAATTCAGCCAGCGTCTATGGCGCCTCCGCGTGCTACTGAGGACGTTATCTAAAACCTTCGATTTACTGGCGAATTCTACTCGCAATCGCTCCTCCATCGGTTGCATCCAACAATGTAAAACATCTACCCCATGATTTCCCATCAAGGCCAAATTGTTGGCTGTCAGCATAATTTGGCTATTCAGAAGGTTTGCGGATTCGGTAAAGGGTCCCGGAGCCGGCGCAGGATCTACGGCCGCTAAAATGCGGCCCGACTTTTTCTTTGTACCCGCCTTAGCGATCCAGACTGGAACCGCGCAGCGGCGGATCAAATTTATCATGATACCTGAACGATCGCCAAGGTAGTCACGATTGTCACCAACACCCACGACTACTAGGTCGTGATCGTGCTTCATCACCTCGTTTAGTACTCTCTGACTTGAAAATTCCGTCATGAACTTGCACTCAGCATTCAATCCCGAATCTTTGAGCTTTCGCAGTAAGTCAGACCCCTCCCCACCATATCGATGTCTAATTGATTCGGCTATATTGCGTCTGTAGCTTTGTTTTACCTGGTCGATGAAGTTTTCATCATGTAACGCAACGATCTCTATAACCCTTATTTTGGCGCTATTTATTTTAGCCAATATTATGGCCTGATCGAGCGCTTCGTTACTCTCCGGAAGGTTCCTGTATAGAAATAATATGTTCGTAAAACGATGCATAATGTTACAAATCTTAACGTCTGGTTATTAATTACTATATTTCTGCTAAATGATATTTAGTCTTTCATATTTCGAAACATCGAACCTGCACAGGGCTCGATTGCGGCAGCGTCCACGCAATTTTCAAGTTCCCATTCCGAAACAATGTGGTTGTCAGCTACCGCAATTACGGGACAATAGTATTGGTCGCCGTCTTCATCCAAAAATTTGCCGTAGATCATGTTTGTATTAATCATTGGTTTTTTCCTTCCCGGTTCTTATTCTATTTGACTGCTAAACTATGCCGTCTGTTGACTATGTCACTGGCCTAACAAAGGGGACATTCAGGATTAATCATGTTTTTCCGGTTGAGGTCCGCAATCAAATACAGACTTTCCCGGCAATGATGAAGTGTAGGTTCGACTTGATACTGTACGGTGTCGACTTTAACTGTCCAATCAGTATTCGTATTTAACTCGAAATGCCCCCGAAGTTAGCGCATCTTAATCACAATCACGCAGTCTGAAATCCTAATTTTTCGCTCAGCATCGAGGCCGTAACCGTCAGCATGACTCCGTATACGATCTTGGAAGCAATGTCGGCGATCGTGTAAATGACCTGCTGGCTTACAATGGTGAACTCATAGGACACGCCGGCGTTCATCAGAATCGGTGCGGCGTAAGCTATTGGATAGAGCCACCAGGATACGTAAAAGAGCGGAAGAATTGCGCCGAAGATTCTGCGCGAAGTGCCTTCCATCTTCTCTTTGCCTTCGTTTATGACCTGGGTAATCAGGTACAATACGTAAATGAAGAATATCGTGGAAACGATGCCCCAAAAACCCCAGAGAAAGATATTCTCGTTAAGCCTGCCGGGCTCGTAAAATTGCCCGATGTACCCGAGAACGATCATAAGACAACCTGCGACAGAGAAGCGGGTCATGTATTTGGCACGATCGGATCCGGTAATCTCGGCAACGAAAAGAATTTGGATTAAGAGCATCGGGACGTCGATGAGCCAATTTAGATACCGGTAACCGTTGGTGAAAAGATCCGCTCCGTCTTTAAGCGTATACCCATTTCCGGTAAATGCATAAGCGCTCGACCAACTTACTTTTTGGGTGTACAGGAGCAGTAAAGCCGATGTCATAACCACAACTGATATTATGGACGACATTCTGTATTTCGGTAAACAGCTGCTCTTGGTGAGAATAAAGAACAGCAGTGCGGCCGCCATGGATGCATATCCAAGCGTCAGAATGTGATTGACGATTTCAAATCCTTCGACAGAAATCGAGAAACTTTCAGTTAACATGTGAACCTCCATTATATGTCTTCGTTTTGGTTGCGCCTAAAGTTTACATTCGATATTAGGCATTACTCTTACTTTTTCACAAATTTTCGGTTGTTGTTTACGCACTTTCAATATTTTTGACTTAGACAAAACTTAGACTTTAGATCTAGATTGTCAAGTATCTTAGTTTTTTTTAGACAAAAATTACAGGTGGCGTTTGTTCGTTTGGATACGAAAGTTCAAATCCATCTAAGCCACCGGCCCTCGCACCCATGCCACCTGCCCTAATCCGGAGAACTTTTCCTCGGGTCTATTTTCCTGATAATCGCAGTCTACCAGCAGCTCGGTCTGTCTGACCGCCAAGCCTTAAATTCTCAAATCTTCCAAATTGTATTGCTATGGTTGGATAGGGGTATCAGAGTCAACAGTTGGCAGCTAGCGGATAAAATTGACGGATTTTAGGAGTCCTCTGAAGGAATACAGCAAAAATCGGTTTGCCTTGGCACCTAAGATTGCAAAGTGTCGGTTTTGAACGAAAACTGTATATTCAGCCAACTTCAATGTTCTATTAGCCATCGTCAGAAAGTCTGTGGAACTGCTCTTACTCTGGAGCAGTTTAAATATAGAAAACGCGGATTGAAATGATGAGAAACGGATATAAATAGATTTGCCTTCGGCCTTAACTATTAACTTCACAGCAGCACAGCTTATGGTTAAATCGGCGGATATATCCAAAGCAGAGAAATCTAATTTTTGTACTTTTGATATCATTCGATCATTTGGTGTTACGGGTCCCTCGCCAGAGGAGGGACCTGTTTTCGTCGTGCGGATCGTCCAAACAGTATCGTGAAAGATGCGTTTAGTTTAAGTCGGCATAAACTTCTTCTAGAGCGCGATCATTACCAGAAATTCAGCGCTGTAATCACAGAGAGCCGACGCGTTTACCAAACGTTTAGTGTTTCGTTTCACGGGTTCTTATTTTGACAGCACCGTTTAATTTCCAATTGGCGTAAGAGGCATCATTAGACGCGCTGCTTGGCACTGCCACCTCCAGGTTATCAAATTCATATGTTATTTCGGCGCCCCTGCCGGACAAACGGTCGTATAATCCGATAGCGAGGTCGGGCCAACTTGTCGTGTTTTCAACATTTTCAGCCATTTTTAACTCCTCAAATACTTAAGGTTTGTGGTCAAAGTTACATGTCTCCTGTGTTAAATCGAACATAAACATAATTCAGACAACGTCAAGTAGTTTGTCTATATTTTGATAATTATTAGTTTAGTATTTCAAGCTGCTGCACGGGGATGGGGGTCGAACTGGAAATTTGTCAGAGCAAGAATTCGCAATGATTTACGGCTGGTCCGAATAAGACGGCGGCTAATTTTATTTGAAGTCAATTGGCTCAAACATTCGATTCATGAAGAATGGATCGTCGAAATGACGCTTACCCACGAAAGCCACGGCGTGACGGCCCCACTGGCGCATGGCCCCCGGCGAAAGGACGCCCGTTGGCCAAAGAATATACCGTTCCGACCGTTCACTGCCCGGCGTGATGCTGTTTTGACTGAACATGCTCTTGCGATCGCCTGCTGACAGAGCCAGGCTGCGAAGCTGACCATATTCTACCAGCGAATAAGCTGTGGCTCCCGTCAGTGAATTGCGCGATGATGGATAAAGGTGCTGAACGTAATGGGTTCGGCTCTCCATGGACACTGTCATAAAGTCTTTGAAAGGCTCTACTTCAGGCGCTTCGAGGATTAACGGTGGCTCCGCATAGTCGATCTTCGCGCGGACCCGCAGCCGTTTTGTGGGATAGGCCTTGTAATAGCAGCCGCAGTTATGCACCGTTTCGTAAAGCAGCGGTTCGTGATTACTGTCCAATGTGACGCGATAATTTACGCCGTCAAGGAATCCCCCGTAGATGTCAAAAGAGCCCTCTTTGGGGCGGGCGGGAAACCAGATGATGTAATTCAGTTGGGTCAAAATTTCTTTTCCAAAGCGCGTAAAAGAAAGCAGGGTGTAGGTCAGAGATTGTTTGGTATCGACATCAAGATCACCTCGAGCGGTCCACAACGGTGACCCGATTCGGTCATCATCGCTTTCAAATTGAATTTCCCAGAGCGGGGCATACAATTGGAATAGCGCTTCGCGGGCCTCATTGGAGTATAAGGGGATGCCCAGTGCATCCCGTTTGGTCGGCTCGATGGCATGCCGTGCTGACGCTATATTAATTTCGGGCGCCAGACTGTATTGAATTCTTTGCCAATCAGCAGGCGGCTCAGGTGAATAACTTTCGCGGGCTTCGCGATGCCAGATCGACACGCCACGAAAGATAAACATACTGGTAAACGGATAGATGCCCAAAACCCTGCGAAGTGGAATATATTCATCGGGTGCTGCAACTTTACGGTTTGTTGCTGGAATCGACATTTTTGGAGCGCAAGCAATAATGAATGCTTCATATTTTCTGAATTTGGTTTTACTGCCGCTCAGCCAATGGTCTCAGCTGGTTGGCAAGCCGTATTCTGACCCA
>Ga0209367_1000070_pt1 | contig 62755 bp, 33 predicted proteins | sample WorMetLIZISLAND2_FD_187412 | JGI IMG/M metagenome (GOLD analysis project Ga0209367, IMG submission 187412) | Marine gutless worms symbiont microbial communities from Max Planck institute for Marine Microbiology, Germany - Olavius geniculatus... ...
ATGTAACTCTACAGTGACTTTTTTTATTGATATTATGGTTTAAACAACGCATTTTCAATGACTAAATTTTAACTAAAATTAACGATTAATTAATCGTTAAATTTCAAAAAGTTAACTATTAAAAAAAATTTAATCGTTACCAGCCCTACATAAAAGTAAACCATCGTTCCTACTACTCTGCAGAATTCATTTTCCCTGACTTTTACCTGACTTTCCGGGAGAAAACGAATCGTTTGCCTTGACTGATGTGTTCATGCGAAATACCAATGTTGGTTTTCAATCGCTAGCAATCACACTACGAGGGGCGTTCAAAAAGTTTTACAAGTTGATATGTTAGACTGAAACCAATAAAACGCATATTTCTTCCGAACTCATGTGAGCTTAAAGCGAATGTGACTTCGTTGTAACTTATAACGTCATAAAGTGTTTTACATTTGTTCTTCCGGCCACGCTTCCACCACAGACTTGAGTCATTCACTGTTTCGACAGCGGACTCTGCAGAGAAAATTTTTCAAATTTAGAAAAAGATAATGTTACTGTAAGTCAGGTCTTTGCTGTATGTAGGGTAATCTTATTGTACGAAGCCAGAGTCACGAACAGTTTGCTGGGTAATGGTAACTTGGGAACTGAATAAAATACAAGATTTAGGACAAAAACTGCAGGGCTCAATCCCAGGCCCCTGCACATCAGGGCTCTTAAGGTCATAGATTGCAAATTTTGATTAACCTTTCACAAAGACGATGGATATCACTAATTGTTAACTTTTAATGAATTTTTCTGACAAGGTCAAATCCTGATGTGGCATCGTAATTAATAGAGGCGTTCTTATTTACGGTTAGCACAGATTTTGGCTACTAAACATTTATAAGTACAAATGAGAAATTCGTGCACGTAATTGTCAGGGCTCTCATAAATTCACATGTCCTAAAGCCTCGTATTGGAAAATCTGGCTGTAGGCTGGAGAAATGGTGTGCAACAGCTAGCCTTATTTTACGCCGCACTTCAAACCATTCCTGTTTAACATGTATGACATCATGCATTATAATGACGTCACATCCGCTTTAGGCTCATACATGTTCCGAAGAAATATACGTTTTGATGGTGTATAGATTTAAAAAGTTTTTCAGTCTAACATATCGACTTGCAAAACTTTTTGAACGCCCCTCGTAGAAACAAGGGCAGTAGAACAAATTTAAAAGTGAAGGTACAAATAATCTGCTTGCTTTGCTCGCAGAAAAGTTATGAACTTTCGTACAACAGTTCAAAATTTTTTTCTGCATAACTTTTGCACCATGGTACTTTTAAATTCCCTGACTTTCCCTGACCCTCTGAGATTTCTGTGACTTTAGAATGTAAAATTCCCTGACTTTCCCTGATCCACCGATTTCCCCTTGACTTTCCCTGATTTTCCCTGACTTCTTAAAATTCCCCGACTTCCCCTGAGTGTAGGAACCATGTAAACAAGCGGTGGTAAAAAACAAAAATAATATCATACCAGGGTCTTCTCGGCTTTCAAACTTGGAGCTCATTACAACCTGGTCATTGCCTCGTGATACAATCTACCAACAGACAGCAACTGTATTGAAACACTGAGAAACAAAACATCATTGTATCTACAGTTTTCTAGCCAAAAGTATACCTAACTACAAAGTTACAAAATGCTGCTTAAATACTTATCTCATTACAAAATGAAATATAACAGACATGTCTGTGTACACTGTGGTCCATAAAAAACGTGCCACTTTTATTTTTTGAATAGCTCTGTGCAGCATAGGCTGATTTTAATAATTTTTAGCACACAACATCAGGAAAAAACTTGATGCAAACGACTATAGTTTTGGCCACTTCACTTTAATACTGTCACTACACTACCTTGTGAAATGCAGGTTGTTGATCCTGCTGTTTGCAAGTAGTGTCAACATTTGACCCTTGCATTCTCGCTGGAGGAGGACATTTTGAGCACATGCTGTAATAAAGGGGTTCTGATGTGACACATGTGACTTATTGAGATACAATAGTTGCCAATCGTTTCTGAGTTAACGCGTGTGCTATCCAGTATGAATTCATTGCTGTAAATGGCCAAACTACGACTTCTGCATATCACAAGGTAGTGTAGCGACAGTATTAAAGTGAAGTGGCCAAAACTAAAGCAACTTGTGTCAAGTTCTTCCGTGATGTTGCATGCCAAAAATTATTAAATTATTAAAATCGGCCAATGTTTCAGGAAGCTATTCAAAAAATAAAAGTGGCACATTTTTTATGGACCATGGTGTATTATTCATTAATAAACTGAAAAGTAAAATTAATAACAATAAACAAATCCAAAACAAAATGCATCATGTAGAAAGTTATGTTCGATTTTCTTGAAATGTTATCAACAACAGAATAGCCATTTGCCATTTTGTGCTTGAAATAAGTGTATAAGAAATAAATAATTAAAATAATTATGATTTTAGTCACCTAAACTAAATCTGGTAAATGCTGGAAAACAGATTACTTTTGAATGGCACATATACTCAGAAAAGTAACTTTACTCACTCACAAATACATAAGTTTAAATCAAATAACGATAATAAGTGGAATAAACAAAAGTAAAACCAACAGTTAAATGCCTTTAAAAAAAACTGAGAACATACCATGGGACAGATGCACTGGCGAGCCAATGTCATGACAAACGACGACATAATAGCAGGCTGAAAATTGAGAATTTTTGGATACATATCCATCGGTGACAGTGTCTAGAAGCAAAACACACAATACAGATAAACCACTTATACCGTAACAATAAGAAAATAACAAACAAGTAAACCTAGCTAACGCAAAGGGGAACACGAGACAACGCTGCATGTTTGAAGGCCCACTGCGAACGAAATCTAAGCTCACCGATCACAGCAACTGACATTGGGTACAATGCATTCACATATGCCAGATGGCGCCACCGTCTCGCATGGCTGCTGCTGTTTGAGTGACCGAATGCGAGTATTTTGAAGGAGGTACCCACGTTCTGAAACCTCCATACCGAGAATTCCTTTAACGCAGGAGGGCAAAATTTAAATCAGTTAAAACTAGGCTTAAAGCTATAAGTTTCATATGCAGACTGTGCCAGTCTATCTCTAGTGATTTTGGCGCAATTTGCTTTTGAAATGTGTGTGCTGCAACCAAAAATCACCAGGAAATCTATAAAAACCTCTATTTTGGCATTCAAGATCATTCAAGGTCATTGCTTTTGGTGCCAATCAAAAGCCAGTGTATGACTTCTTATTAATGATTAATAGTAACCTAAGCCCTATCTCGCACTGTTTCTAAGATACAGCAACTTATTGGCTAAAAATCGCAAATTTATCTCACCCCCTCTCATTTAGCACCCTTGCTAAGGGTGACCCCTTTCGAATTTATGGAAAAGCTTTAAGGCTCCTAAAATTAGAGTCTTCTAGGCAGCCGACGGTGAAAATTTGTTGATCGTAGCTTGCACTGTTTTTGACTGATCCAGTCATGTGACAGACGGACAGACAGATTTAATAAGACAGGCAGATAAGCGCATTAGAGATTTTTTTGAGTACGCACTATATAAATTTACACTTTACTTTACTTTACTTTACAGACGGACGGACAGAATTGCGATGGCTAAGATGTGCTACAGCAGTAGCTGCTGTCACAGGTAAAAAGACCAAAGTGATTCAATAAAATGCAGAATCGATGATAGTGTGCCGCCTGGTGAACCACAAATAAGCAATTGCAAGTTATGGCTGGGGGTTTGACTGCTAAAATCTCCACCAAGTCATAATGTGTCCTTGGACCAATCAAAGTGTATCTGCCAAATGGCATCCAAATCTGTCAAACGATTTAAGCAGGACGCACGAGTGTGACGAACGAAAAATAACAAACAGACAACTCACAGACAGATAGACAACAAACCAAACCAAGCTGTGGAGAATGGTGAAAGTATAGACAGAATCAGTCGCACTTAAACGATTCTGGCTAACGATAAACTATAAGGCAAAATTAAAAGTAAATGTGGGCCTAACAGAAAGTAATGGCAACATACAGTTCGACTTACGAATACTCTACCCTTATGACTGACTCTGTAAAAGCTAGAATTTGTTTGCATCACTTGTACTAAGTACGATACAATTTTCCTGCTACAGCACTACATAAACTAGGAGTAAGGCAATATACAGTTTAAATCTCCAAAGAGAAGAAAACTTTTGAATCTTTTAAACGAGAATTCAACTTGTATTGGCTTGCTATGCTACAGCTACAAAAGACCCTTATTGTTAAACAGCAAGTATGTGATTCTGTCTGTCTACCTGTCTGTAACCAAGACAGTTTATCAGTGGCAACTAAGCTGTATGTAACAGCTAACCAAAGATCAGCTGTTTGTTCACCAGTTGCTTTGCAGCCAGCTTGCTTACACACTTGTTGGATCACAAACTGAAATCGTTGCATTATTTTCTGTCATTAACATGCATAATAATGACGGATGACAATGATGAATAAACCCTTAAGCGAGGAGCCAACCAAAAGCCGACCAACCTTTTATGAACAGTAACCATACACTATACCAGTGCGCACATACTGGTTTATCTTTGGCTTTAATGCCAATTTCGACTTCACAGCTATTTACGGCTTCATAGCCATTCATCTATGGTTTCACAGCTGTTTACATGATCTTTGGTTACTGTAACTTTCTGGGGATGTGCATTGGACGGAACTAATACAACCACAGCACTGGGCAGGTGTAACAGCCCTTCTGTCCCGAAGGTAAAGTAAGACCGATGATGAATAAAGTGATAAGACGTACTCCAGAAGTGATAACAACTGACTGGAATGAAAACTAAAGAAGTAAAAAAAACATAACAAAAACATCAAACCTCCTGTTATAACATACAGGCAGCCTAACAATGACAGATGCCTATCAAAAATAAAATGTTGACACGTACCCCAGATGTGATAACAACCGACTGGAATCGATCGAACACTGGTTTAATAGCGATTGAAGCATCCAGGCAACTGAAGTTCATAACTGGGTTAGATATCGTTGGCGTTCGCTCATCAAACGGTTCGATTATCAGAACAAATCCTACAAATTCAATAAAATTTAGCTCTCGCAACTACAGCAAAATGCTATTAAGTGCAAACTTCATGTTGCATTTCTATTTTCTGTTTGTCTCCTTTTACTACTTACCAGAAAACTAAAGCAGTACACTATTCAATAAAATGCATAATATGTAGGAACAACTCTGCAGCAGTATTCAATATTCAATGAAATGCATAATACGAAACAAAAAAACCTTTAGTGTAGGTGCTGATCATGGTAGCAAAGTTTGCAATCAGAATGACAGGCGAGTAATCCTGAACATTGGAAAGCTCAAGGGTCCGTAGCAATGAACGCAGCCTCTCAGCACAAAAACTGCAAATTTTAGCAACACGGACAAAAGACTGATTTTATTCAATACAATAAACAGTTCTGCAACATAACCATACACAACTAAAGTAGAAAATTTAATCTTATCTGGCTGATGCGATATAATTAAGAAATATTATTAGATTGTGACAAATCTAATGTACTCCTTGCGCGCATTATTTTCTCCTATATTCTTAAAAGTGTTTTTTCTTACCTTTCAACTTCTATTAGAGACCTGGCGTCAATTTGAGACTGAACTAATATTATACTAATAGTGACTGGCATCAAAGTCATTACTGGAAATTGTCTCCATGTCTATCTGGCACCATTATGGAGATATGGCCGTTTGAAATTCTTCCAGGAAGGCTCTTCAAGGAACAAAGGTCGGTCGTCAGTCGGTCAATCGGTCCTCAATATTACACTGATCTCATTCACTCCTCTTCGCTACGTTAGGAACGCAGCGTGCGAGGAGTAAAAAATTTTCCAAAAAATCTGGAATGCCACCAAAATCTAACCACTTCCATCTATGGTGATTGGTGATTTCCAACTGCTTCACAAAATTTCATCAGGCGAGAGTCAAACCAGCAACCTCTACTACTGTTGCACCCACCAAGCCAGAATATTTTACCGAAGCGGTTTGCGTTCGATGCAGACTTTAGTCTGGCAGTCCTTGAGGAAAGAGGGTGGAGTCTCTTGAATGACGTGCTGAACCCGCAGGCGTGATTTCAGATACTCGTTGAAACGTTTCATGAACATCAGGAAGTGATCGCTGTTACGGATGTTGCCCGGTATAGCCTCTGAAACAATCAGCCAACAGTAAATAGAATTAGCTAGTATCAAAATATAAATTTATCACCCTTTCTGGGACTTTGAGCTCCGACTATGTATGAGTCATACCCCTTAACACTAAGGGGGAATGGGGTGTGGCATATAGACCCTAACTCTAGGTCCCACTCAAACGCGAGCCCTACCGGAAGTGATTTATACATAGCAAGTAACGCTTAAAATCCCAGAAAAAGTGGTAAATTTATATTTGATGCTGGCAAATTCTATCTATCCCCAAGCCATCAGCATTACCACCAGCATCAAGTAATATCATTGTTTCCTTTGACAAAAAAGAGTTACATTTTCGCTAGCGTTTGCTTGTGCACGAAGCTACTAAAAAGTTATAATCTGTAATAATTTTTTTGAAAAAAAAACGGGAAAAGTGATTAGGTTCCAATGACAACATAAATTGCAAACTGGATCGAAAAATCTTATTGACACCATAAAAAACAGCCAAAAATAAAACATATTTTCAAGCAAAAATTTGAAACCTCTGATAGCTTTCTAGTTGATGAAAAAAAATCATGAAATGCACTGCTGCAGTAAACTGTTGCTTTCCACAAGACGTAGAACAGCAAAGACAGCTGAAAAAATTATACAAACAGCCTTAGTGATAAACCAGTAATAACTGTAAACAGTTTTTAAATAATTGCTAAAACATTTTTGTTCAGGTGTTAAAAACAAGACACAGTAACCGTTAAATCGTACCTTCTAGATTTTCTTACTTAATAAAATTGTATGTCTTATGCTGTCATAACAATTGCTAAACTGTGATAATAAAAAATGCAGAAATTAACTTCAGAATAAATCAGCTGACAGCAAACCTTGTAGAACTTCAGTTGGCAACACTACAACAGTAACAAACCGACACAATGCAAAGTGACTGTTATGCACATAACATTGTAATTATAAGCATTTTATTCCTCGATATATTTCTTCCTACTTCTGGTACAAAATACAATTTACGTATGAATTCACATCACGGTGGACAATAATCATACTATGCTGCTCAGAACTGCTTTCAATTTTTAACATATTTTCCACAGTTACTTGAGGTTAGGCTGGTACCCAAAAATTAAACAACGGTGCCGGTAATATCTTTATCCTGAATGCCTTATAATCTTCCGCATTCAACAAAAATATACAAATCAAAAAATACCAATACATTACCTTACCTTATTTTTCGGGTGGACAAATTTTTACGAGTGTCCAGCACTAAGACCGTATCACTATGACCCAATGTGCAGCCCCGAATGTAACCGAGAGTCATATTAGCCGCTTAGTGGTTCTTGTAAACCAAATAAAAGATACTGACTGAACCTTACTTAGTTTTTCTTGCTCTAGTAAGAATGATCCAAAAATGGAATCAACCCTGCATTTCAGCAGGGCATGTTCCCAGGAAGTGGTTAGTAGTTTCCTCTTCGTCATCCCACAAAATTGTACATTATTTTTATAATATAATATAGTTCTTCTTGCTCTAGTAGATAATTTATCAAGTAAAAACAATATAAAGTTCACCTGGATTAGCCATAATAAGGTCAGTCTCACGTGCAATGTTTGCTTCACGAAGCCCCTCAACCAGTTTCTGGTATTCATTCTGCAGCTTCTGGGCATCTCGCTCTTTCAGCCTGTTACATCATCATCATCATCATCATATATTCATTTAATGACAGTTGACATACGCAACTTCTATCAACGCAATCATGTAATATGTCAAAAACATGCAAACATTTACGAAAAACGTCCACTGTGTGTGCGGAAAGTAAACACGACTAACAAAAAGTACTCCAAATAGAAACTAATGTTTACAACAGATTAAAAACGTTAAAAACAGGCAACTTAAACATGCAAATAATATCTCGTCACATTTTCATGAATTAGTACATGTCTTTGTATAACAGTCATAGTAAAGCATTGTCTGTATGTGCATATCAATATATAAAACAGCTCTTCAATGTTAAGTTTTCCTACCCCCTCTGTTCAACCCTAAATTTGATAATGTTCCCCTTGGACTAGATCCCTAAAATTTTGCAGGCAAAGAGTTGTGACGCTGGGCTGATCAATCGTGTGCTAAAATTCCAGGTAGCTCAAACTATATGATCAGCATATATAAGCATTTCACTAGACAGACAGATGAGAGGACGAACAGATGGATGGACGAACAAACAGACGTTACTCCAGCAATACCCATGTATGGGGCGTTAAAAACTACCGGCCAGTGTTCTAGCTGTACAATGTCTGACAGGTTTCCACAAGAAACTCAGAACAAATCTGTTCATGAGTCACAGCTGTAGCAAACATAATAAATGCCTATGTTTCTTATCCTAGGTTTTATGGTGCTTTACAAATTTGCTTTCAACTTCAACTTTAAAGTCAATATAAGCACTAAAACTAATCTGCAAAAATATAAAGAACCACCAAAAGCTTGCATACAGTCCAGTTTTGTTCTACTGACAAAACTTTTCATTTCACAGCTGCTCCAAGTTAGAGCAGTTCCGAGAAGCAAACAACTTTTTGTGGCAGCATACTTACATTCCATCCTAGCTCTCTAGCCAAAAGCATCAAAGTAACAAAGATTGCAAAGTACATAAATATCAGCAAATGGTAAAACAAAAAAAGCAAACACTAGTAAAGATAAATAACATACTTCTGAATGTTGCTCTGAAGACTTGAGAGGTTCTGAGTACATCGTTCCAGAGTGTTTCGGTTGATGGTCAAACTCATGGAATCAATGCACACATTGTCTATAAAAACAACAACATTAGCACACAATTAAAAACATACATTAACATCTCATACAACTAGTGTTTGAATTGTAAAAAAGTAGCTGGAGAGTTACATTTTGACTGTCAAAACTGTGATGTAAATCATATGTATATAGTATATAGCTGAACCCCCTCACCCCAGTACATAATTTGACAGTGTGTTGGGGGTTGAGAAAACAGCTGAGAAAGGATTCAACCTGCCTAATCCCCCCCAATCAATTCAAACACTGGATAGAACTTCTAGTACAAGTCATTGATTTTGGCTCCCAAGCCTATTTTTCAATCAAACAATTTGTACATTAGCATACAAGCCCTTAAGCAGAGTTTTCAAAAGGTGCCTGCCACAAGCATGGTCAAAACCTTTCTTGAACTGGCAGTTTAAACAGGGTAAGCCTACATAAAATACCTATAGGGTGTTGCAAAAAATATTCCAGGCTAATTGTCTCCCACCGGTTGCCCACCAACAGTGCCAAAGCACATGAAAAATGTAAGGCAAAAAAAAGTGCAATACCCAGACAAGTTTTGACAGTAAATAAAACAAAATTAATAAAAAAATAACAATGTAAAGTCAATGCAGTCTTACAGGTATAATATCTTCACGGTTCGTCACACTACTATTGCTGCTGCAACTAGTACTTTTGGATATTTGCTTAAAATGCCTACCTAACTGAAACATAATACATTCAAGCAGTGCAGCATTTACACAGCATATATTTATAACTGATCAATGCAAATACTAATACCGATATTGTGGGCTTCATCAAAGACAACAACAGATTTCTTGCTGAACTCCTTCGAGACGAGTTCGGCAATCTTCGGATCGAGCAGATATGGATAGCTGTATACGACAACATTGGCATGCATAGTCTGCACACCACACAGTCAACAATGTGCCACCATGCTGTAACATTCAACCAACAACAACAACAACAACAACTACTATTACTACTACAATTATGACATAATACTTCTACTACTATGAATGATACTATTTACTACTATGACAACAACAACAACAACAAAAACAACAACTGCTACTACTACTACTACTGCTATTTTGACTATTATTATGACTAATACATGTTATTGCTCTTTTCACTCAGGAATTGCAACAGGTTAGTTTAAGTTCAAAGTAGGTGCGTACTATACTAAATATTAGAGTCCAAAATCCATCCTAAGCCGTAACATAGTCAGATTTACATCCTCATATCCAGCCACGGCTCGAGCCAAACTTAGAAGAAAAACACAATACCGATGCAATCATTGATGTTCTACAATCTAAGCCATATAAGACAAAACTCAACATAAGAGAACTATAAAAAACTATAACTAAAAGTTTTTGAATCACACTATGTTAGTTCTGGCCATTGAAGTAAAAATAGCCTGCATGCACACCATCTTTGATACAGTCCAGAAAGTCTGAAAATACCACCAAAAAATCTTTTTACTGATCTGCCAGAAATGGCCAAACTTGGATATGCCACAGCCAAGGCTATAATCCAGTAGGTACATCTGAAGGCAAAACATATAATGATTTTAGCAACAAATGCCCTTTATATCATAAAACCAACAGCATTGAAACACAAAAATAGTCACAGTATATAACATATAACATAACTTGTTGATTCGTTAAAAAATTTTATGCTATTATCTTTTCATTAACAACAAAAAGACCTTAATATGTCTCATAAAGATGCTAAAAAATAAAATTGTATAACAGATAATATTAGTAAACGAGAGGAACCCACAGAATATCTGGCAAGAAAATACGGACACCAGCCCTTCATCCGTCCATAGTCTTGCAGAGAATTCTACAAAATATAAAATACAGCATTGCAAAAGCAATGCAACAACACCATATTAACAAATTCCTCAAAGAAAAATATATTACCACATTTAAGACAGGTATCCATGTACTTGAGTTGACTTCTCAGATTACTTACAGACAGCAGTGTTTACTGTAGTACCCCATCTTTTGCATTAATCTAATAAACCATGCAAACGCTCAGAATGGATGTCAAAATGATAACAGGAGAACACAGTGACTGTCATGTTACTATAGCAATTAATCAGAAATAATCAGATTTTCCCTCTGATACTGAGCAAAGCCTACATTCTTAAAATTTCATATACAGCCAGATCTTCCGAAGATTTCTTATATCGGGAAAAACTCACTAAAATGTGCATTATCAACACACCTTCCAAAAAAACCCCTTAGGTCGTATGAAAAAATACTTGAAAAAAGTTAGAAAAATGTGCATTTTGCAGACAACTTGTAATAATGACAATGTTTCCAGCAAGAAAACAGCACGATGCCACTGTGCTGCTGTATTACATAAAAAGTCTGCCAAAAAAAAACTTTCAACACAGATGCAGCTAAACATAGCCAATCAACAGTTTCAAAGCACTAAATGGCCCACATCCATCAACTTGTTTGATTTAAAGAAGCTGTGAAAATAAGGCACTGATTAATGCAAATCTTGACATCTTTATACCCAAATTAGATCCAAGAACAATCTCAGTACAGCACAACTGCAAACATACAATGAATGTACCTTACCAAATCATAGATGTCTGGAGGAAGAATAACTTCTCTTCCATGTACATCAAAATTCTGAAACAAAAAAAAATGGAGAAAATCTAACCTTCATCCAAATAATAACATTCTATGCCTCAATCAACTCGACTATCAAAAAAACTAGCTACAGTAGTTTCTATCTCACAAAAAACAGTATCTAAAAATTCACTGTCTTCGAATGCCTGATCATGCCCATACGTAAACGTGGCACGAATCTTACAAAAAAGTTGACAAAACTATACACAGTTACATCGGTGACAAATTCTAAAACAACCACCAGTGTCTCAGTACAGAAACCTCATAGAAGCCACAGACAGGCACGCTGGAATCATTCTTGTTTCGGACTCTGATGTGTGTGGCTGTCAGACTGTGACATTTCCCATCTACGGTTTTTCCATCTCGCTCCTGGCTTACCTGTTATACAGATCCAATGCACAAAAACAGGTGCTACTAATAATTTCACCTTCCACCTTTGTTTAACTGGGAAATTTTCTACTGTCAATATAAATTTGGCTGGATGATATACAGGCCTAAGTCTTAAACAGAAAAAACATTTTAAACAAAACTACAACCAAGATTTTGACAAATTATACCTTAAACTAAAATTCCAAAGTATGAAAAATGCAAAACATTATAAAAATTAAAACACACAACACCAAAAACAAAATCACATACTACACCTATATCTTAAACAAAGAACTTTTAAGAACAGAGCTCTAACTAAAATATACAAATTTGCTACTAAACTTGAAATCCCAAAAATGTAAAATGCAAGACATGAAAAGAATATAAAAAAAGAAAAACACCAAAAACAGAAAAATGAAGTACACAATTTTCCATGCCTCTGGGTGGATGCAAAGGTTTCGACGAGCACTCAACGCAATGCCCAAGAGATTTGCTGGTTGACCAGTCTCTTTCTCATAATATGCCACCACAATCTTCATCTCCTCTACAACCTGAAATGAGGCCACAGGAAACACTCTCAGTGCAAGAATATGACCATCATCAAATCAGTAACTGACTGCACATTCTCACAAGCACAGCTATCCATCATGTTCACCCATTCTAAGTCAGAAGTTTACAAAGTTTTAAAATCCTTAATCAATAATTTTCATGTTCGTGTACTTACATCGACATTCATCATGCACTAACCATCTATCAAAACCACTGTCAGCACAGTCTTCAAACCCTCAGAAATCTGCTGTAAAAATCTGGATTTAATGTCCATATTCAAAAAGCGGATCGGGTCGACGCTTATCCAAAAAACAACGACGTTCGAGACATCTGGATGCATGCACTCGCTTGATTGGTCACGACGTCGGTTGATGCTGGTGATGTTGTTCCGCAACTCCCGCCATGCGCCATGCTCAGTTGCAGCCCTGGCACCAGACAAAAATAGCTGGGGGGCTTGGAAGAAAGTAGGGGGGAGCTAGGTCGAGCGCTGAAGGCGCGAGAGTATCGAGGCGCCGTAGGCGCCAAGGGGGTGGGATGTGGGGAGAGGTGTCCCCCACTGGGGAAGGGTCTGGAGAGGAGCTGTGCCCCTCCCGAGAAAATTGTGAAATTTTTGCTACGAAATGCTGTTTCGGATAACAAGGTACCGGGGTATCAGAGACAAGGCGCCGAGACGGCTGGGTTCTATGGTAAATCTATATGGACATTTTACGAAGCTGCGGAAAGTTAGTGATTAATTCATCGACTAAAATTCCATTACAATTTTCAGACTTTTTAGTTTAAAATGAATGGGCTGGGTTGGGTCGGGTCACAGGTCAGCTCCAAAACGTGGGTCAGATCAGGTTGGGTCCAGAAAAAGTGACCCGTGTCCAACCCTGATTTGCCATGTCATAATTTTACGTTAGAATAAGCTATGTGTTTCTTATTTAAATACTTTAAAAGGTAATAAAAGGTGGATAGGCTCTTAATAGGAAGCCCATCTCAAAATTACAGAGCATCACCTCACTCAACTGCCGTATATCAGGGATCACACAGTGTTACCTGCCACCCGACACAGGTAAACGTGCCCCGCTTAACCGCAGCCTACCCTGGAGTGGGTGGAGCCGCAGCCAAAATCGAATTTGGTGTATTACAACGTTTAAAATATGACATTTGGTGTCAACAAATTTAATTATTTTCCATATAGTAAACTAACCAAATTTAGTGCAGTTTAAACAATATAGGCAAACAAGGGTGGCTTGGCACCACAACATTAAAATTAGGCTAAGCCATAACCACAACTTTTGCTTGGGGGGGAGAGTTGACCTTTTTCTCCCTTTTCCCCTTTCCCTCTATTTCTCTTTTTTCCCATTCTTGCTTTTTCCTTAATTTCCCCATCTCCCCTTTCTTTTTCCCTTCCCTTTTCTTGTCTTAGAAGTAGGACTCCTCAAATGCAGCTAGAGGATCTGGGGCAGCGCTGTGAGTTACCCCAGCATGGTCTAGGGCTCCGCTCCAGCCAAAATAGAATTTAGTGCACTTTTGCCTTAAAATAGCCTAAGACATATCTGGTAGCAACAATTTTAATAATTTTCCTCAGAATCAACTGACCAAATTTTCTGCATGCAGTCAAAATAATAAAAGCAAACAGGGGGGCACAGAAGGAATTGGGAAGTAGGGTACAAATAATTCGTAAACGAAGCCAGCGGAAAATTTTTCTTGAACTGTTGTAGGCCTACGCAGAATTCTCACATTACAATTAAAAAATTCCAAGGGAGTTGAATCCACTAACCCATTCTCCCCCCTTTAAATACAGCCTTGAAAGTAGGGGGCCACAAGTAATCTGCGAGCAAAGCAAGCAGAAAAAACTGGTCTGTTGTATGCAGAATTGTCGCATTCTGTGCTATGCGTTTCTAGGAAATTTGCCACCGAAAAAAATATTCCCCCCAGTTTTCAATTTTTTTTACTTCCCCCCAACTTTTTCCAAGAGGCATTTCCCTCCACCTGTCAATGGAGTGGACGCCCCTGGCACTAGGAAAGAGAAAATGCTTTATACCACAATTTCTTTCTTCCACAGTGTCATGGGCGGAGCCAGAGGAGAAGCAGGGGCAGCTGCCCCCTGTTTTTTTGCAATGTGCATTAAACAATATTAAACAACATTCGCACTGCTGTAGCCAGTTTGTCCATACATTAGCCATTAACAAATTTTTCGCTGGATGCTCTAGCTTTTTTTTGGGGGGGGGCTTGGCGACTGAACTGGGGAGAGGGGCTTAGCCCCCTGTGGTGCCGGGGCTGCTCAGTTGTCATCCCAGCAGCTGCCATCAAAAATAAATAAAAAACACCAATTATATTGTTTGATACCTTTTCAAGTTCTGGCACTGTTCTTGAACAATATATAAGCTTTGTTATATGCTGAGGTCTTTGCTGCAAAAACAAATGCACATTAGCTTACAATTTTACATGCAATCCATTAATCAACACATATAACATATCACAAACAATAGAAACACTTCACACTATCATAATCACTTTTTCACAGTTTTGTGCATGTACATGTTCAAACAAAAGTGATTTGCATGCTCAGAAACTTATCACAAGTGAACCTGAAGACAGTACAGTTGCAAATGGTCACCTAAAAACTCACACTCATGACGTATAATACAAACAAATAACGTTTTGTGTAATGTCACACCTTCATGTAAGATATGATGAGAGAAAGTAGAGACACAGTTTTACCAGTACCCGAAGGCATCTCCAGCATGCAGTGACCCTAAACAGTTAACACACAGTAACGCAATAAGGACAGATACCAGCAATCTATCCAATAATAATGACAATAACTTTAAACAAAGTACGATTTACACACTAAACAAATAAATACATGACAATCCTTGACCTTGACCTTAAACCTTGATTCATCCCGCATCCAACTGGACACATTGGGCCACACGCCTATGCCATACATGTCTGTCAAGAGCTGCCACCTCTGCTTCTTCCCAGGTAAACCCCATCTTTTGTCTTTGTTGACTGTGCTCCTCCAATTCGCTATTGGTCGACCTGGTCCTCTCTTATATCCTGGTACCTGCCAGTACAGTGCTTGCTGTGGTATGCGCTGATGATCCATATGCAGAACATGTCCAAGCCAGCAAAGTCATCTTTCTCTCTGTATGTTGTCCATGGTTTGTTGTCTGGTTTTGGTTCTGACCTCTGACGATGCACTGTATTCATCTCGGCATCAATATGTTGTTTCAATTCCAGTAAATATAAGTACTGCTTGAGACAAAATACTCTTATCAAAAATACACAATTAATCTATTGCTGTTTATTAAGTACAGATACCAGCAAAACAAGTCTATCAAGATAATGACAATAATGTTAAAAAAGCCATCTTACCAGATAGTGGACACACTGCATACTAACCTCAGCATCAAGGGTTCGTTTCAATTCCACCATATACGAGTACTGCTCCGGATAAATGTACTCATATGGAAAATATACAATTAATCCTTCGATGTTGATCCTGGAAAAGTAAACAAACAACATATATAAAGCCCGAACCAAAAATCACAGCTAATGAACATTATATTTGGAGCCACCTGCACACAAATATCACCATAAATTAATGCAAAGCTTTACAGAAATAATCTTTGTCACCATGGTAAATATAACAACAAAGAAAATGCACCGCAGATACGCACTTCATGCTTGTATACCAGCTAAAAAATCTTTAATATCAAAAAAGTAACAGAAAATGCTAACGACGCTACCAAACAAATAACAGGAAATACAAATCGGTGTCGTAGTAAAAAATGATCTCTATTCAAAACCGTCCTACCAATCAAGTATGCAAACTGCCGAATCTCACAGACTCACAGTCACAGTACTGCATGTGTTGTTAATTAACTTGTTATGTAGCTTATTTCAATTAGTTCTAAGTAAAAAATTGATAACTAAAAGAGTAAAAATTGATACATTATTACACGCATTTGCCCATATTTACTGCGATTTATAAACGTGTAAATTTTGACATAAATAAAGCTGACTTACGTCTGATCAAATCGGATCAAAGATCTGCACAGTTTGCACTGTTTAAATCTTGCTGTTCTCGCATTCGTCGCGGGGACCGGTGTAGCTTACCCCCCGCCTACCCCATTCTCTCGACGGGCCTGGGGGTTGCGTAGTGTGTCCACTGTTTAAGGGGGGATAGACGCCCTTAGTGCCGCAGTGACACTAAAAATGTTTATGCCGAAAGTTAATACGCCTATCTTTTGTTTTCTCAGTCAGGCCAGTAGGCCTATATTGGTCATACGGTAATAACATATTCACGTAGTGCTCAAACAGTGGTCAGATGGTCACAAAGTGTTCATACAATGATCATACAGTAGTCATATAATCATACAGAGTAGTCATATATCGTATGACCACTGCAGTATGACTAAATGACCACTGTATTTTCACTGTATAACCACTGCATGACACAATGGCGGAGCCAGAAATTTTAATTGGGAAAAGCCTCGTTCCAATCAGCTAGGAATCTGGACAGGGGCAGTGGCGGGCAGGGAATACAGGGGTCCAGCCCCCCCAGCCTCAAACATGACTGCTTTTATAAGACATCGATAAAGTAACTATTCAAATTTCTGGAGTTGGCCCATCCCTAGATGCCGGTGTTTAAAATAAAACTCTATGCTGCTGAAGCGATGATGTCACTGGTTTTAGGTTGTTTTGATTTGAATTTATTTACGTTTTAAATAATAAAAGTGAAATCAACAGCTGACGATCGAGTCTGAAAGTTTTGTTGTTTGTATGTCGTAGCTTACTGAGATTTTCTTAATATCCAGTTTTATGGTGGTAGTTGTATTCGTAATATAGCGTGCGATCACGAGTGTAATCTATGCTTCTATTTTCCTGTCATATGCAAAACGCATAGAAATCTATGTCCTTCACTGTGAATTAAATTCTCAGCGATCACGTTGTTGCTGATTTTGGTTTAGCCTTGTTTACGAATAAATATGTAGGTTTGTTCAGTGTTAAACTTTTTACTGAGATTGCTGAATTTTGTTATGAAGTCGGTCCTACAGTTTTTCCATGGTGATTGGTGTAACCATTGCCTATATTTATTTTGCTTACCCAGGTAGGGATGGCCAGGTTGAGTTGGCCTGGTTGGCTTGGTCGAATACTAAGACGGTATACCCATTGACCCATGATCAGTCACCTATCTCAGTACTAATTTAGTTCAACGTGACACATCAAATAACTTGGGACATGTGAAGATGACGGGATCGGCCTTTTATCATGGATGGTGTTTGACGATGTTTGACCGTAATTAGTACAGATAAATAGGGACCAGTTAAATTCACGATTTCACGGCCGTGACATTTTTCGTGAAATTGGCCTTCTTCCGTGAAAAATGCCGATTTCCGTGAAATCTGTGATTTTTCGTGAATTTTAGCGCTTTTAGTTTAATTTATGACAATTCCAGAGTTTTATCAGCAGCTTTTGTACAGATGTTGCTGTTTGCTACATTTCGCGCTTCAGCAGTAAGTAGTTGACATTGACTGTCTTGAGTCTTGACTTAGTGTAGTTAATATTCGTTGTTCTGAAATTTCTTCGTTTGCAATAGTGCAGCACCTCGAAATAACGTCTGTGAGGCCCGTGAATTTGCAAAACTCTTTCCGTGAATTTTCCGTGAAATTTGACACATTTTAAAAATTCTGCCGTTATATCATGCATTTTTTTCCGTGAATTTGGTTGGTCCCTACAGATAAATAACCCACACAATACTATAATATGATGAACAACCTGCAAGAAACATATTCTGCTTGTTTTTCAATCGAATTTGTCATACGATGATTAAACGAGTGAAGTTTTAGATTGAAAATTGTTAAAATCCGCCATCATTCATTGTAGCGAAGTGCAGTGATATCTCGTGTGTACTAAAGTAGTTCGCCACATTAGAGCTGTGCTGTTTTGAATAATTTATTACTGAAGTGCACTTTTCAAACCAAGTTATTATGTTCTAGTGAAACAATTCATCACATTTTTATTTTGGAGCTCCCTCCCCAGGCTCTACCCCCATTTTGTGGTTAAGGTAGTAATTTTGATAGCAGTTGTGCATAACTGTGCATAGGTCAGTGATCCCATTTACTTATTTGAGCGCATGCCAATGAAGAAAACAGAACCAAGAAGTAATAACTAATGACAGTTATATTAGTAATTAAACTAACAGCAAAATATAATGACAAAGTGAAATGTGTTAAAATCACAAAAAAATATTTGTTAAAATGCAATGAAACTCGCAAGTTAAGTGGAACTATTTTTTTCGCACGACTACACATAACGGTGGATCGGTTTGTTTACAGTCCCATCATCTTCACTCTAGCCAATAACTTTGTTGATGCAACCGACTTATGTTACCGCTAGGCAAAGTACGCAATCATCTAACATCTTGGTCTAGACTTAGGCTTAGGGTTACAAGACTTTGTGAAAATAAGAACTTATACAAGTTTAAAGAATACGATTTGTGGAGGATACTGACTGAATTGTTGAAGATAAACTGCAAAACAGAAGGACTGGGCAGTGGGCATTTTGATAAAGTGACTTTGATGATAAAATTTGGGAAACAGGAAGCATTGACCATAGGCATGAGAGTGGTACACTGCAATGTGCACATAACTGAAGAGACTATGGCCACTGTGGTGAAGTGTTAGGCCCAATTAAGTCAGGAAGGTCAGAAACAAGCATTTCATTTAACATGCTAAATATGCAAAGAGATGGCTCTAACACATTGTCGCTATGATCTTGGTCTGAAGTGTCTGGTTCATTGACTGGTGTGCTTGTTTCCTATTGCTGTTAGTTTTTCTTATATTTTACAAGGTAGTGTAGCAACACAGCTAATGTCTCACTGTGATGAAATATCTAATATCCCATTTATTGCAAAATGTTTGCAGAGTGTGCCAGTGAAAGAATTCTGAAAATTGGTTCATATTTGGCAAAGATATCGAAATGAGAATGTGTGACATTTTTGGGGGTCACACTGTGCATGTTTTCGGTGGTGTACTGTGGAGTGTATGATGCAAGTGTAGTGTGGCACAGTACACTTTAAACTAATGACTGTTGAAAATACTTGTTATATGAGTGTGATTAGCCATGTGTTGTATATGTGTCATGAAACAATGTTATGTAGGTTATGTTATTTGAAGCACCATTACATCAATAGTTATCCTGAAGTCTTCATTCTTTGGAGACCCAGCATCAGCAGCACCAAATGCAGCATCCTCAAATTTGGTGCAAAATAGGGATGGGTGACTGTTGAGTGTGCAGAACAAAAAACTTACATTGCGTCTTAAATGGGACAATATACGACCAAGATAAGATAAGAGCTCATGAAGTGAAGTAGTGACACTTATGATTGTCAGTGAAATTAACATCTTTAGGTGTTACTGAATGGTTTGGGCATTATACACTCTGTTGCACAGCATGTGCACTTTTGGAGCTGATCATGAATGTTAGAAATATGACAGATCCACACTGTTGGTGGCAAAATGTAGCCTGTGTATTCTTGTTTTTTTTCACTGCACTGTTCATGCAAATATTCACTTGGGTCTTTTGGAGAGGGGCATTAACAGTGTGCATGATGGTGTCTGAAAATAGTGATTTTTCAGTGCAGTTGGTTGTTGGAACAATTAGAGATAAGGCAGACATTATTTGGGTATTTGTCAGTTGTTGGCTTTTCACTGACTTCAAGCATATTTTTCATTGTTTTTTTTTATTTTGTTGTCCGTTTTTAAGTAACTGTGTTTTTGTTGTCTTATCCTCTATACTGCCTTAGCTAAATTGAGTAAATGACTGCTTTTTAAGTGGCTTATGTGCTTTGGTGAATTTATTTGTTGTACAGAGTGGGCCATAAAAAACCGTCCCCTATATTATTCTGCTTAAAATGCTACGGGATTTGTTTATATGGACAAAATGACACACTATATAAATTGCTAGTTTGTTCATCACATATTAATATCAAAATCTAATGATTATGTCAAAATGTTATTAAAAATAATACAATAGAATCAAAGCACCCCCAACTGTATTATATCACAATGGTGAAACACAAATAAAAATATGTGCTTGCATGTATGTCTAAATAAAACAGCAAAAACTTCAGACAACAACAAGACAGTCAAGTAAACAACTGTTCAACGTGCCCTTCTGAGTCTCTCGGAATTTTGCTGGACCCAGGGTTGCCTTCCTGGCTGCATATCAGCTCCGCTACACACTCGATATTTTGTGTTGTTTGGACAGTCCGCTTCTGTCCACTGCCGACCATTCAAGAAATCGAGCTTGTCTTGTCAATTTTGTGCAGAAGATCTTTAACAGAACTGGCTGTCCAATTTTTGTTAGGAAACTTTTTACAAATGCGTTTAGCACCCCATCTCTTTTGTTGGCGAATGAGTTTGATCGGCACTTTATCCTTGTATGTTAAATGACGTTACACTGTTTTCCTCATTGTGTTTTTTTGTAGAGTTTGGTTGCTTTTGTTTATTTTATCCCATTACAAAATTATTTAAAATATTTGCACAAAATTTGCACATGTTACTCGGAATTGATTATATTTCAACATGTGTTATTCACTTTAAATGTACATTACTCTAGGAAAACATAATTAGGTGACATGTAGGGGGACGGATTTTTATGGCCCACTCTGTATAGTATAATTGTCTGTACTCGAGTTCAGGGTAAGTTGTAGCTGGCGGCATCCATTGTAGAGGTGATAGCAGACTTGGCTGGAACGGTCTGGTAGGATTCAGATCCACGATTCCAAACGCCGCCATTCTGACAAGCTTCTACTGATAGGCGTCCTCATGGGAAAACGTGGGAACACGAAGTTGCCAGTGCCAGTTGCCAGGCGCCGTTTACCTGTTCAGTCGTCTGTATGAAATCACGCAAACTGAAATACTTCAGTCATACAACGAGACACGAGAGTTTGGAGAAAGACATCATGCTGGGCATCATGCCCGGAAAACGTCGGCAAGGTGGTCAGAAGAAACAGTGGATCGATGATATCGTTCAATGGGGCAAAAAAAGCCTGGTCGAAATGGTCAGACAGGCGGAGAACAGAAATGGTTACCGGTGTTTAGTTCATGAAGCCGCCTACGGTCGTACATCGGGCACGGCAAACTGATGATGGCGGAAGTTAAGCAGCAGTGGTGGCACCGTGTTAATGTGTTATTGATTGGGTCACTTTCAGACAATTATTGATAGTCATGCAATGGGGCGCGTGGGTGGCGTAATTGCTGTGGACAAACTAGACCGTACTGTGGCCTGGAGTCCTCTTGGTCGGTCCGGTCTCTAGACAGAATGATGTGAGTCAGAAAATCAATGAAGACACTAGACAGACTAGCAGAGGTCACGCACCCACCGATCAATCTTATAGGAAGCTTTGTTCGTGCCTTTGTGGTGCTTCTGTGGCCAGTTGCTGCAAATTGAATAAGGTAGGAACTAGGTAATGGTTAATATAAAACGGGAAAGTTAACAGCAGTTTATGGAACAGGTGTACCGGTATGTGACAGTTTGTGATACTGAACGTGACGTTAAGACGCGTACAGAGCGACGTAATACCCCGTTTACACGATGAAGCAAACTTAGAGCACGCGTCGTGCACGTGTATATTGAATACGTTTGCTTCATCGTGTAAATGGGGTATAACTGAACTGAACTGACGCGGTTTTGTTTGTGACGAACTGATCAATGAGCCAGCAGGGCGAACCCACTAGTCATTGGTTGACGCGTACGTGAACGTAGTCACGTAGGCCAACTACGCTGTTAGACGGTGCTTACTGTAGTGCATTACTTGCTTGCCCATTGGTGATTACGTTTGGGTTGTGTAATACTAATAACTAGACTGTGACGCCCTGCACAGGGCTAAATTTGTCCGCGGTAGCTGCCGTGGTATGCTGTGATATTTGTAGCAATGACGTCAGCGTCGGCCAGTAGCTATTAGTCTAGCTAGCCCTGCAGCATGGTCCTATATAATCTGGCAGTGGTAAAGTACTGGATAATCCGGTTTTGTGACCTTAACTTTTGACCTATGACCTCGAAATTTAATTGGATTCTTGCGTTTATCATGATACATGTTTACACAAAATTACGTCAAGCTAAGTGCAGTGAGAAAAAAAACAGAAAAAAACTTAAAGACGGTGCTGAAAGCAGTACTGTCGTCGCTAGCGTGGACAGTAATGATGAACAAGCGATTGAAGATTTCAAGTTTACGTTCTCTAAGCGTGGTCTAGTTTCACAAGGCAGAATATCATTTGGTATATTGCTGCTTGGGTGCAGCTGTTTTTTTTTGTACTACAAGGCAGCCTGAACCAGAAGGAAACTACAGGCTAGTGGGTATGACTGCTTCAAGACAGCTCGCAAGACGGTAGCAGCCTCTAGCGGCGGTGTCCGGTTACATACCACCCACTGTTAACACCTGTCACTAGCCAGTCTCATAAAGTGATGGGCTAAGTCGAACTGATATTTGATTTGAGTTGTCGCGATTTCAGTTTCATGTCAAATTGCGCAATTTGGGATTTTGACTGACTCAAGTTTCAGTTACTCTTTGTTTCATTGTTGTACATAAATTGCAAGTTTGGTCTTACGATTTAAATGTGTGCACTGCATGTACTACTATGCTGTTATTGTCTTTTATGGGCACATGCGTGGACAGTTTGGCAAGCTTTCGGCGCAATCATTTTTTTTGTTTTTTTATTTTTTTATGAATTAGTCAGTGAATATCCTTGGCTTATTTTTGATCTTGCTATACCTACTTCAAGGCTATTTGATTATAAAACTGTGATGACGTGCAGGTAATCAGGATTTCAGATTTGATTTGACATTTTGAACAGAAGTGTGGAACGTTTGGACGTTTGGCCTCCCGCTTGCATTAGGATATAAGGTTCAGGCCTTGATATTGCAGTCTTCGTTGCCAAAGATTTGAGATTTGCTCAGCACTGATGTGATGCAGACATGCTGGTAACCAGGCTGTAGACTATAGCCTAGACTTCCTGTTGTGTCATTGACATAGGGGTTGAATGAAATGATTCATATTAGCCTGCACAGTCACAGCTTTCTCTGGTAGTTACTGAACTATGCTTCACAGCAGCCGCTGCCGCCAGACTCAGCTATGTGTCTCTCGCTGATCTTGAATGACAATGAACTAAACATATCGATATTGTGTACTGAGCATATGATATGCTACATCGCTGGTGTCTGTGTGAGTGACTCTATGAATGAGCTAGTCATTTTGCTTTTTTGAGCATGCAGTTTGTTAAGCTAACACTCCACTATTTTGAACATATCACGGACTTGTTGCCAGGAAACAAGTCATACCACAAGCTCTACTACATCTTGAAATGCCAGTATGTTGTGGACTTGTTACAAAGCACTGCACTGCATGCTATACATTGAAATAAAAGTCTGCACAAAATTGGTAAGATACTGCTCAATGGAATTTACAACTAAATTTAGGGTTTACTCAGCTTACTAGAAAATAAATATGTAAAGGCGTGTACAGAACGACGCAAATGAACTGAACTGGCATGATTTAGTTTTTGGACGAATTGACCAATGGGCAAGCAATTAATGCATTACAGTAGGCACCGTCTAACGTTGTCGGTGGCCTACGTGACTACGCTCACGTACGCGTCAACCAATGACCAATAGCCTCGCTCTGCTTGCCCACTGGTCTGTTCATCATAAACTAAACAGTGTCCAGTTCAGTTCAGTTGCGTTGCTGTGTACGCGACTTAATGTAGGTCTATAAGCCTATGCTGAAAGCTTCGGTGCCTCCTCCCCCTCGCCATGTCGACATCGCCAAATCTGTGAATAACTCTTAGTCTCAGAGAAAGGAAATCCATTCTGTTTTCTGTATGGTGAGGTCAGTGTGGCGCCTGTAGTAAGCAATACTGCTAGCCTGCTTGGTGTTTGTTCTGTGGGCGGGGGAGGCGCGATAGAGCACGGGCGTCTATAACAGAGTGTACAGGTGGACTACATAGAAGTTTTTTTTAAAAGTGGCCTAATGTTACGGAAAACTGCTAAACTTTTTGAAGTAGGCACGAAAACACGGAATGTGCTTTGTACCCTACTTTTCAGGTGAACAATTACTTATTATGTTTTAAATTCAATAAAATCATGTTTTAGCAGCCAGACCCAGTGGGAAAAAGACTTATAGCACTCACAAGATCCTATCTCTTTGGGAGAGAGATCGGGTTTTAAAGAAAAAGGGACAAAAGAGGAGGGGAAGAGAAAGAATAAGGGGAAAGAAAGTGTCGTAGTCCCCCAAAACTTGCTTCTCTTCTGGCTCCTGCTTTAGACGTTTGCTATTCATGCTCTGTACACATTGATGTTAAATAGGGCATTTTCTTGTCTCCTCCTACTATTTTTGTCTGAGTCTACGCCACTGCTATGGAGCAATTAGTTGAGGAATGCGGTAACACGCGGCATGTCTAACGGTACTACACGGCGTGATGTCTTGTCCATCGCAGCTGGTGAGGTCCATTATTAGCTCTCTTATCTGATCGCTTTCCCTGCCTGCTGTTGCTGTAACAGTTGTGTACTATAGCAACGCTAGGATCTGCATTCGTTGCATTTGCCAGCTGCGCTAAGTTTACGTTTCATCACGGGCTGTTCTGTACTACTGTAGAGTTGACCATAGGGAATGGGATCTGGGGGAGCGAATCCGTAAATGGCCCGTCGGACCCTGGCTGGAAATGAATTTGGCGAGAGAATTTTTCAGCATTCTTATGCATTTCCGGATATATAATTTTCAGTGAAAGTCTAAATATTGGGTCCCAGGCCTGCTTGATCGACGCCTCTGTATCCAACTATGGTGTAAAGTGCAGTGCTTATCAGTTACGATTTAGGTCTGCTCTTATTCGGTGAAAATACGTTCTCGGTTACTAAGGGCCTGCGTTAATTGCAGTAGCATGCTGTAGCACAATAGCATGCAGACTGGGCCATCTCATCCGTCTTGCATGCTTTCTTGCTTACCGCATGGGTCCTGGAAGGTCAGGTCGGTGCCCGCCAGTTGCTTTTATACATGGTGGGCGCAGCCCAGTGAAAAGTAGGGGGGAAGTTTTGTTGAGGGTGTAGATCAAAACTCCCATTTTTCATCAGTTGGGTAACCAGAAAGGAAGGAGGAAACGCGGAGGAAAAGGGGATAAAGCATAGGGAAGAGGAGTATGAAAGAAAGGGGGAAGGGAAAAGTGGCGGATGGAGGGGAATGCAGGGAGAGGAAGAAGCTAGAAAGGGAGGGGACTTAAGCCTGAAAGTGGGGGAGGGTAACTTGCGTCGGATTTCGATTCCAGGTATGGGGTTATAGAAGCCACTGGTGCGCACATTTTTCTGGCACACCGGCCGTTTGATGTTGCATTACCGTGGGTCAGTGTTCAGCATGCTCCGTACTGTAGTGTACCTATTACCCAGCAGCTGCTGCCGTGCAGCCTGCCCGGTGTCTATCATTAGTGCAATGGCATGTTTTTACCAGCAGAAATTGCATGTCTGTCGGCGTTGTGTTGTATGTAACGGCCGCTAAGTACTGTACGATGTCTACGGCGGACTGGGGCTCTCAGCGGGTTAGCATATGTTGGTCGGATTTTTATGCGGCCTTTTTACTAGGCTGCATTATGGGTCATGCTCGTCCGACCGTCTCTCTGTCCGTCCCGCACGGATTTATAACTAATTGGAAACCATTCTGTCGCAAACGGTGCTTGAAAGAAAGTTAGGGTTGTTTGGACTGAAATGCCATGTGTCAAATAGTAGCAAACGATACTGCTTTCTTGGAAGATAGTGGACAGCAATAAGATCGGGCGTCTACGCGGACTGTTTGTGGGTTTGTGACCAAGCCTCCTGGGTCCACTCAAACCACAGTGATCACTCAGCACCGCCCAACACCATGTGAGCCTTATGGCTCGGGAATTATTTTGCGTCTACTTTTAAGTTCATTTACAAACCTCAAGGGTAGAATGGCTGAACATTCTATTCGTTGTTGATGACGTTTCAAGAAAATTGAAAACAACTATTTACGCAGAGCAGTAGGACGTTCTCCATAGTCAACTGTTGATACCGTGCTTTGCCTTTCTGCCCTTGGTGTGCTTTTAACTTTGCTTTTATCTTTTGTTTGTTAGGATGTACAGCTGCAGTTACGGCGATGATCTACCTACTGGTACCTTTTCTTGAACTAAGTCAGTAGCCAGCTACGGACCGCCATGTTGACCGACAGCCCACTGTCTATTGCAGGTCAACCACATCGGGTTCTACTGACGATCCCAGGTGCTGCTGAACCTCACCGGGTCCTCTTGTCAACCCCGACCCGTTCTACACTGCTGCCAGATCCCACTCAGGAGAGTACTACTGCTGCTGCTGTTACAGCTGACAGTGGGGGGATGTGGAAGGGATCGGATGTGAGCATCAATAGTCCGATGGACTCTCCGATGGTGCGTCGAGCAGCAGTCAACCTCCTCCTTGGAGTTCCATCGCCAGTCAACGACAGCATCTCAAGTAAGTCCTTTACTAAAGAATTGAAAACGTATTTGTGTAACTATTTTGTTATCTGTCTTTTCTATTTAGGGTGGCTTGGTGGAGTAAGGGTAGGGTGTCTGACTTAGACTTAGACGGCATTTCCACCATGGCTGCGCGCTGCGTTGCGATGTGTTGCGTTTAAAATATAAACGCCGATAGTGTTTCTATTTTTTGTTTACTATCCGAGCGATAGTAATTGCGTTAACCAATGAGAATGCTCAACTAGCTCGAGTAGGTCATCAAACTGATCGACAGACAGACAAAAGTATCGCTGGAACAGAACTGGGTCGGAGCGTAGCTACTGTATCAGATGCTGATAGTTGCTCTGGTCATCCCGGTTGGCGATGACGGGGTGAATCAAAAATCTAGGTCTTTTACGTTTTCTTTTCTTCTTACGCAACACATAGATGCAACAAGCTGTTGCTCCCAACAACAATAAATTTTCGTATTAGTTGGTCGTATTAACTCATTAATATTCTCTACAGAAAATGTCTGCGCCCGTTTTAACACTCTGCAACATGCTGCAACGCGCAGCCATAATGTAAATAGACCTATACAATCGAGAGGTCATGTATATGGGTTCAACTTTCGGTCCGGTTGCTATCATCTCATTAGTACCACACTTGGATCGGTGAATGTCTTTGCACCAGTATATAACGAACACACATGGATTAACTCGGCCTCTTATCCCTTTGGGGTAAGTAAATGAGTATTGGCCTGTCTGGCTGGGGTTATGCCAGGGTGCATTCACCTGTGTCGGGTGGCAACTAACATTGTGCGATCCCATATGGGATTGCACAATGTTAGTTGCCACCCGATTTAGCAATGTGCAGAGCTCAGTAGCTCTGAACTCTGCACATTGTTTATGAAGTGCCTTATAAATTTTCTGATTGATTGATCAATGTGGTTAATTAATTGATTAGTTCTTTGATTGATGTATTGATTGCTCAACTGATCGGTTGTTTTATCGAATATTTGCTTTGTTCCTTCTCCGGCTGTTAGGTGCCACCAGTGTGTCGAGCTGGTCACTGGATGAGCAGACCACCACGGATGACAGCACTCAGGCGACCCCACTGCGCACCCACTCACCACTGTCGCCTGCGCCTTCCAGACATCATCATCATCATCGTGATCGTACTGGTGGTGATGGCAGCAGACAGTACCGCAACGAGCTGTGGTCAGCTATCAAGTCCGATTACCTTTACCTCATGGACGAAGAGATCATCGATGCTTGCAAGGTATGGCTATGAATAATAGCTTATTTCACCTAATCCTGTTATGCTTAATCCCATTTCACTTAATCCCTAACCCTAGACCATAACACTTAACTCTATTTTTATTCCCTAACTCTGCCTGCTGTGACTAGTGACTTTAACCATAATTGGGGCTTTGTCAGGAAAGACTGTCACGTTAGGTTAGCATGGTTCCTGTGGTCAGGGGAAGTCAGGGAAAAATTTGAGGATCAGGGAAAGTCGGGGAATTTAAAAGTACCAGAGTGCAAATTTTAACAAAGATGCAAAACAATTTGAACTGTTGTACACAGACTGCGTAAAACAGTTCGAAATTTTTCCTGCTCGCTTTGCTTGCAGATTATTTATACCTTTTAAATTTTCTCCGCCACCTTTTTTTCTAGTGTGATTGCAAGCAGTTGAAAACCGACACTGGTATTTTACGTGAACAAATTAGTCAGGGAAAGCGATTCATTTTGTTTTGGAAAATCAGGAAAAAGTCAGTGAAAATGACTTCTCCAGAGTAGTAGGAACCATGGATTAATGCTTAGTGTCATACAGGGTGGGCCAAAAAACCGAACCTGTTTGAGCATTGATAACTCAGCGATGGTTAGGGGTAGAAAGACGTGTGATACGTCAAAAGTTTCAGAATGCTGTAAAGAATAAAAGACAAATTTGCATAGTAAAGCATTTAAATATTCTTTTCTTAATTTGCATTAATATTCATCACCCCTGAAATTCTGCCAAATTTGACATTAACACATGGATTTAGCATGGATATTTGAGCTTTTATAACTTAGCGATGTTTATTGATGGAAAGGCGCGTAATATGGCAAAAGTTTCGAAAATATGGACAGAAGAAGTGTATAACTTGCATGTCTCAGCATTTAAATATTTTTTGCCTGATTACGCAAATCTGCTTCACCCCTTAAATCATGCTAAATTGGCAGTAACACATGATTTTAAGTTAATTTTCATTCAGCATACAGTGAAATATCAACAATCAAACACACGTACGTTAAGTTTAGATGAAATTCGACATAGGCAGTTGCCCAGCTTTTGCATAAATAACCGTCATCAGTCTTTTTAGGCAGTTGTTTGATCGCTAGAGTCAATGTGTTCAAGATCTGCTGAACCCAGCATTCGTTTAGCACACGTTTTCGCTGGTCAGTTACTGAAATTTTGTGGCCGTGCCATCTGTTGCAATGCCCCCAAACTGAATAATTCACAGAATTTAAATCTGGACGTTTTGGCAGTGAGTTTTTGAGTCCAATGAACTCGGGCACATGGGAGTGCAGGCAAATGCCTAATTTCAAGGGTAGTGAAGATTTATGCAAATTAAACAAAGAATATTTAACTGATTTGCTATGCAAGTTCGGCCCTTTTTGTCTACAACGTTCTAAAACTTTTGACATATCACATGCCTTTCTGCGGGTAACCATCGCTGAGTTATCAATGCTCAAACAGGTCTGGTTTTTTTGGTCCATGCCGTATTTTAGAGAGTGCTTTTTTGGTGGTACAAGAGATGCTATTGCATCTGTACGGGTGCTTCTTGTAATTTTTGCTGGTGTCTGGCTGAGAGCTACGGAAATAGAGATCAGCACCAGCTGATCGGCCTTGCGGCTCGGGTGCGACTTTGCATTATGTTATTTCGTGCATTCTATTAGGGACGGAATTCTTAAGGACTATCCTCAATTTTGAGGACAGCCTTACCTTACCTTACCTTACCTCCGGGGTGGGCAGGCTCTTACACCTGCCCAGCGCTGAGGCCCCATATCAGTTGGGCCCAATGCGTATCCCCCAATGTAACCAGAAGGTTACAGGTAGCAGCTATAAAGTCGTAGACAGCTGTGAAGCGGTAAATAGACGGCTGTAAAGCTGTAGTCGGCTGTGGAGCCGAAACCAGCACAAAAGCACTGGTAATGTGTAGCAAATCTACTCTCACGGGTTTGGTCAGCTCTTAGTTAGCTCCTACTCTCCAGATTTCAGAAATCTTTCGGGTCATCAGTGCAAAGCCCCACCACCACGACAAGGTGGCTGACCACGGTGGGGCTGAGGACAGCTCAAGGACAAAAAAAATAGTGACCTTGGCCTTGGTCTTGAAGGCCACTTGTCTGACTTTGGCTTGTGCCTTGAGGACCACTGGCTTTGGCCTTGGTCTTGTCCTTGGCTTTAAACTTTCTGGTTTTGTCCTCGGCCTTTGAAAATGCTGGCCTGGAACACATCCCTGCATTCAAAGCATTATGCTGTGTGCTTGTGGATTGTTTCAGTCGACCGAGAGTGAGATTTCATCGGATGAAATGTCGTCGGAGACCAAAGTGTCGTACAATGAGTTCTTACAGCAGTACAAGGAGTTGACAGAATGGCTTGGACACATTCATCTCATTGTCAGACAGCAGGCTGCGAGTCGATCTGAAAACTACCTTACTCATGTAAGTGCTTGTAAATATTTAGTTACGGTAATTTATGTCTTGCAGCATTTTTTTATATTTTATTGTTTTGTGTGGTTTGTCTGCATAGCTTATTACTATGAAACACATATTGTTTACAGAAGGACACTAAATTTTAAGTGACATTGTGCCTGTTAATGTTTCTTTATTATTTTTATGTTAGACATTTATTTATCATTATGGTGTAATTTTATTTTTATTGGTGACAGAAAATGCATTTGGCCTGTGAAAAGTGTATGCTTAAGGAGGAGATATTCAACCAAAGTTCAAGGACTAACAATTGAATCACTTGGCCAGTTTAGCTACTATTTTGACTGAATAATGCAAGTTATCAGTAATTATCAGTAATAAGTAATCAGTAATGACATTGTGCAAGCACACATGAACTAATGAAATTGGTATGCGGGTTTTCGTGGATGGGTGCCTGTATGCAGGCGAACCATCTAGGGGTATAACTATCCACTAAAATAAACTCAGCCTTCCATCTCTCACCACCTAGTGAATGAAAATGTAATAATTCTGTGATCCCTATGACAAATGATGCTACGTAGTTTTTTGAGATGGGTTCTCATGAAGAGCTATACACAATGTTTATTTTTGCCGGTTTTATGGCTGTCAGTTTTATCTCTTTATTGATTCATTCTTTATTCTATGTAGCTTTTGTGCTGTTATACTGTAAATAATGGCTGTATACATAGATGTATCATGAAGAGATGTTGAAACAGTCGCCACGGCAACAGCTGTTCAACGACTATGCTCGTCAGCTGCTGCGGCGCTACCCTCAACTCAAGAATGAGATCACGTTACGTCTGATCCATGTGAATGAACACTGGTCCCAGGTCATGCAGGGACTCGTGCTGCCACCTGGGGTCAATAGCTGTCACGACACTGCCACCATGCTTGCTGGTAATTTAAGTAAATTTCTTTAAATAGCGTGCTTTGGCACTTTTACTTATTTCAACTCGGCAGTGTTTTCACTCTCACTTTGTTGTTGAATGCCATCTAGCCTGCACAGAGTTTCTCCTCAAGGATCTAAAAATTCATAAGGAGTATGTTTCATTTTTGTTTGTTTATTTGGCTGGTGATGCAGTCGGTACCAAAATGTTAAGACCAAGGCCATAACTATAAGAATAGTACCAAAAGTATGAGACCTAGAGCAAGACATAAATTGAATTTACTGTGCAACTATTATTGAGCAAATAATTTTCTTCATAATGGCTGTGATCATAGTATATGTTTTTCAGATTGCATGCAGTTTCGGAAAAGTTTGTGCAATAAACTGGCCTCATTATGTTTTTTTTTTGCATTTTATGATATTTATCCTTCTAGAACCCTTGTTATTTTAGACAGACATCGTGATCATGTTAGCTTCTGCTTTATTAGTTTTCTTCATTCGCATAATTTTTCTGTTCATTCCAACATAAAACCAATTATTTAGATGTAATGACTTGTATGAAATTATTCGTAGATATTCGTGAGGATGTGAGAATGTTGAGAGATTGGGTTAGTGACACGGAAAGGTCTCTTGCATCATTGCACATATTCAAGAATTGGTCCACGGACAAACTACATGAAAAGCTCGTTGAACATCAGGTGAAGTGTCATGCCATTCGGCTCAGTGTTTACTTTGTTTTGTTTTGTAACAGTTTTTAAGATCATTTTTGTATTTACGTATAGCTTCAACGTGTTTCTGTGTTTGTTCTGTATACCACATATGCATCATTGATTATGAATCCCCAGAAGCTGTAATTTTTCCAGTTTTTGGAGTACTGTGGCTGCATTCTCCTTATCTACATTACATTAGTCACCTGTGATTTGTGGCATGTGATGGTAAACCTTTATTGGTTAGATTGTTGACCTTTCACTAACTGCTTCCACTTTTATTCTGAAGTCGTGTTTGCAAAAATGTGAGCATACTATGCTTTTGTGAAATTCTGTTTATCAACTAACTTGTTGCACTGGTCATTTTTTGGAAATTTTGTTTTTTCCTTTAGCCTCTGGAAAGTTAATCAAAATCAAATTGGGTCTTGAAAGTGTTGGAATTTGATGTCAGAAGGTGCTGAATTTCAGTTGTTCAGCATCGTCCTGTCCATGATGTGAAAATTTTTTCCAGATGATGCCAGAAACGTATGACACAACATAGTAAAGTATTGCATGAATGGGCCATGAAAAGGCACTTGACAGTCCTTGAAAAGTCCTTAATTTTTTTTGCCATAAACCGTGGCCACCCTATAAAAGTTTGTCAGTTGAATTTATACTTTATAGCTTGAAGGCATGCATTGCAGGCAGTACAGAGGGACATAGAGTCTCGGTCAAAGATCGTTTCGGCCGTGCTTAAGCTCTGTGCCTGGCTCAAGACAGCGGCCCAATCGTCAGCCGCTGATGGAGGTGAAGGGATCCAGACTGTGGTAGATCCGCATGGTGGAACAGTGGAAGATGAAAGGGCGTCGGTGGAGTCGGAGGCAGGGGTGGTGCAACAGCGCTGGCACAGTGTTTGGATACAATCGGTTGAGTGGCAGCTCAAGCTGGAGGATGCCATCACCGGCAGAACTGTACAAATATATTTTTTCTCACATTGTACCTATTGATGTCTATTTTGGACAGTTTTTGTTAGTTGTTGGGCCATCCATGAGTAAGTAATAGCAGGCCTTATGTTTTTGCTTTGTTTTTTTTACTTTTTTACATTTTTTATTTACCACTTATCCTCCGAAATGGAACAGCAGCCAAGACCAAAATTGGGAAAGAATTAAGGCCAAATTTCAGCGTGATACGTTGAGGGGTTTTGGAGGGAGGGGTATTTATAATGTTGACAATGGGTATGAGACTGGCCACAACGATTAGTATATATGAGAATCATTACATTTTCATTCGCTAGGTGGTACCACCAGTCAGACTACTGCACCAGGCTGCTGCATGTTGGGCCCAGCAACAAATTTCTAGTTTTTTTTTTTTAAATTTTTGTCAGCTATTTGTTTTTGTGTCATTGTTTTAACTTGCTTGGTTGCAGGAAGAGCTTTTGGCATGTGAAAATGTATTCAGAAACCAACCAAAATAGGGCTAACTTTGAAATAAATTAACAACTTTAGCTCACACATTTTTGGTGGGAAAATTGTGTTCATCAGATACTAGCAAAGTACCTGCCCTGTGGGCGGGTTACTTTGCTAATGAAATGAACGTACGCAAGAGTTTGGGAGGGGTTGTATGCCGTACGTGGTATGCTGTCGTAATAACGTGCAGAGGGCGCCACTGATCTAGTTGCCTGCCCGAACCGGCACACGTCGCAGAGACTATGAAATTCATGGCCGGCTTTGAGGCCTTATGCTGCTACCTTTAAGTGGCTGTCATTCACCAGATGTCGCCATGAAGCTGAGCACTATGCTGACGAACTTGACATAATCAGCTGGGAAAAGACCCAGCAACTCAACCCCCGCCCCCTCCCCAGGCTGCCCATGGGGGCAAGGTGGGGGGCACATACCCAAGGCCCAAGGACTCAAACGCAGCGGTCGCGGTCCGTGACCGTGCAACATTGAAGGCGCTGGAGGGGGCTGACAGACAGAAACAGATTTTTTTGCCCAAGATTTTATGTATGTGGTACAATTTGCTAACCATTTTCAGGTCAGCGTGCATGAGCCTGATTATTTTCAGTTCAGTTTTTTAAACCTGTCAGACTGTCAGTGCTTTAATGATGGCTGGCATGTAGGGCATCTGAAGTGTAAAAAATTTATTCTCAGAAATTGATATTTTTCACAGTTCATGGTCTGGCATTTTTCTGGAAAAATTGGAAATTTTGTGTGAGTAGTGGTGTTAGTTGCTGCAGTAGTAGTATTTGTAGTTGTTGTTTTTGTGCTAGCTGTAGCAGCAGCAGTGAAAGTTTCTCACTTGTTACAGTCTGAAGAAATGTGAGAGCAATGCTTTGGTTAATGTGGTTGTTGGGAGTTCAGGTAGTCAGTTGTTCTAGTTGTCATGTAGATTTCGCTAAATTCTTAGGTGTTTTTAAGTGGTTACTGATTGCATGATTTGAGATGTTTTTGTGCAATTTTTGTTTTCAGCATCAGCTGAGAAGTTTGTCATATTCTGACGACGAACAGACAGAATGGACGCGGATGTCCAGATCACTGGTTGAAGATGCAGAATTACCAGAATATCGTGGCAACATCAGTGCTGCGACAGTGTCTGCTGAATCCCCCGAGAGCTTTGACAATGTTGTTCCGTTTCACGACATCGAATGCAAAGGGATAGGAGAGAATGACCTTATATTCAGCTATGCAGTCGACAGCGATGAGGTTGATGAAAACAGCAGCAAAAGCGCTGTGCAGAAAAACCAAGGGCCAGTGTTGAGTGAGAGTGCGGATGAGGCGGGGCTTAGTGCAGAGGAGGCAGGGCTTGACTCGGCTCTCGGTCGCAGTGTGTCCAATCCCAGCCTGCACCTGGACAACAGGTGCCTCATGCCAGCTCTTACCATTACAGAACCGAGTGCACACCTTAATCATGCATCTGGGCCTTCTGGGGTTGCCGACTTTGGGTATTCGAGTGAAGGTCATTCGAATGAGGAACATGAGCATGCAAAGAAGCCCGGTGCTGGTAGGAAACTCAGGGCTGTTGACAACAGATTGGATCAAGTGTCTGTGCAGTGCGACCCATGCCCAGACACTGTCGGCACCAGCGGTATAGGAACGAACTTGGCTCAAAGAAATGGATCAAGCCATATGACTGATGCCAGTTTCGGTGCATCTGCTGTCAACAGCCTGATAGAATCTGGTCCGCAGTCTTCATTCCATCGGGAGCCAGTTGGTGAAGAAACAGATGACGATTTCACCGGATTGAATGAACTTCCGCTTGATGACGGGCCATCAACCTCGGAGCTTGATCTGCTGGCAAAACTTGCCACCGTGTCGGAGACAAATTGCCAGGGCTTGACACGGGCACATGGCAGAAGCCTCGATTCATTGGCTCCTCTCCAGAGTGACAAACTGTTCTTGGTGGAGAAGCGTGTGAGCAGTGTTGAGATTATCATCGACTCTGTTACCAACTCGTCTCGGCCTAGCGTCAGCAGTCAGATGTCACGCGAAAGTGCTGCTGAAGAAAACATGCTGGACGACATAGCAAATGGAAGATGTCTGCTGACAGCTTCCAACGATGGTCACAAATTCTCAGCACCCAGTTCTTGTGATGCGAGCAGTGAAGGAACACTTTCGGACTCCGAGTTCTCTGATCTTGGCAGCGCTGATCTTACCTGCAGTCTGAAGAAGTCTCGGTCTTTGGCGAAGCGGACGAGACGACCTGTTCGCGGAGTAGGCTCATCGAACTTGTACGCTGCTGCCTCGATGAAGTCACCGACAAAAAGACACTTGGAAATTTCAGCCGCCCCAAGTCACATAACTCGATCAACATCGCACAGTGCAATAGACGTAGTCAGTCAACAGGACTGCCCTGGTGTGAAGAGGTCTCGCATTTGTAAGTCATTGTCTAATCTTTTCTTTGGACAATCTCCGAAGAAATTTTCTTGCAGTCGAGGATGCAGATCCAACTTGGTTTCTTCGAGGAAAGTGTCACAGCACAGATTAGTTGCTAAGTTGAATTTTGCCAAGGATATTAGCGATCACGAGGCGTCTTGTCTTGCTGGCGATGCATTCAAATCTGGAACTAATCAACAATGCTGCGTCAGCCATCAGTCTACAGGTATATTAGTACAAAATGATTTAGTTAGGTTCTGTAATGTCCGTTTTGCACAGAATATCAGGGCTATATACCAATAATATTTTTAAATATCAGATCACACAGATGGCTATGGCTATGACTTTGCAGTACACAAGTATGCAGCTACATGCTCATTTTCTTTTCTTTGCTTTTAGATGTTAGGACACATTTGCCATTTTTAGTTAATTCTGTTGTTCTTGTAATTATAATACATCCAGCCGACATTTGTGATCCTAATTATTTTAAAATGCAGACAGTAAAAGCTAAAAAAAACTAGAAGAAAAATAATATGTATTAAATTATTTTAAGACTGACATGACCATTGATCAAAGCATCATACCATGCAGTGTACTTTAGCTGTAATAGTAAATACCATTAAACCAACACTTTAGAGGGAATATAAACATTTTCACCCATCCTTAATTACAGTGTGTGTGTAATGAGAGAGCTGTGAACAATATATTGCTGATCTTTGGTGTGTAGCAAGCCGATTGCCAATCTGTTTCGAGGGCGGTTTGACCACCCCGGGCTATCCACCAAAAGGGTTTGGGAAGCTCTGTAAGCTAGTGGGGTCTGTATCAAAGCTCGGGCTGGAGACATATCTTTATACGATTTTGAGCTCAAAAATTTCATCTGTTGGTGACATTTTTTTGTTATTTTCATGCAGTGCTTTCTGCTGCCGGTTGATGTGTGTGGTTCCATCAAGCCTCCCTTGTTGACAGACTTGTGCATAGAATGGAAACGTTTCTGCATATTTATGAGAGATTTGTGTTTATATTAAACGATGTTTGCTTGATTTGATGTCAGATCTAGAGGATAGAGCAGTACCTGAGATGCGAGACAGCTTGACCAGTGTGAGTTGGGATGAGGATCTGATAGTGGATATCGCTGAGAGCAACAGCTACCACAGGGATGATGGACACGATGTTGAATGCATTGCCACTGACGATTGGTACAGTTTGTGTTTGTTTACCGATGATTAGGACTGGAGGAATGTCATAGATTCGTATAAGCCACAAATTCAGTGATTGCGGAGTAAAAAGGTGTTTTCACTGCGACATTCTGTAAACATAAATGTTGTCCTGAGAATTTGTTTTTTTTTAAAAAAAAAGCTAGCCATGATTATAATGTTTTGAATCACATTTTGTATCTTGGTTTCTGTTTTGCGTCTACTGGTAAAAAGCGTCTCTGTGAACCCTGTCTAACAGATGCTTTAAATATGCAGATTGATGTATCGATTAATCGATCAGTCGATGGTCTGATTGATTTGAATGACTAATGCAAAGTTTTTCCATGCACTATCAAATGAAATTCGATCTTCAGTGTCCTGATCGCTGATAAACTTGATGCTCATAATTGATTGTTGATCAACTGTGCTTCGTTTTTTTTCATACTTTTTTCCTCTCCAGTTATGTGATCCATGATTTGTTGATTCACCATTAACTGAGCCTGTTTTATGCCAATCTGATTGGCTGACAGTGACCTCCATTTGCAGTGCTGTGCTAAATTACCCACATGTGCTGCGAGTGGATGCCATAGCCAGTAAACATCAACTATATCATCCATATCGTCTGCTGTCAAAAATACGTTCTATCGTAAATCAATACGGAGCATCTATCCATTTTATTTCTTCACAAAACACTATACACAGTATAAATTGATCAGTAGTGAATGATCGCCATGCTTGGAACTTAATTTTAATGCGTGAATTGCTGTTTTAACTAGCGAAGTGAAGCGATGTTTCTTGTGTTAATAAGCAACAAACTGCAGATCACCATGTTTCATCAATTATTTGACTTGATTAGCCAATATTTGGCCATTAACTTGATCCGAGATTTGATGGACGATTAGTTGCTAATTGGCGATGGAAAAATGGTTATTGAGATGATCTCTGATCAAGTCCTAAAGTTGATCGGAGATCTGATCGGCCACCAAATGTGCATGGAAAAACGGGACCTAGCGCTCTTTGTTGTATGAATGTATGTATGCTTTAGATTTTTGGTCATGAAATATTTTTTTCAATGTTGTCTTTGATCTTTATGTGTTGATCGATCAATGGATCAAGTTATGAATGGACTGACTGGAACTGACTGGTGAATGATTGTTAACTTTTACCGTGGTTTTAATACAGGCTGACTGAGGATTTCTCACCGAGTCGAGACAGCACCAGACTTGTGCAGCAGGGTGTCGCGAGTACATCGGCGCAAAGACGGACGCCACGCTCAGCGTTCTGTGCGTTGCGACAGTCATGGCCAGACTCCGACTCGGACACGGAAGATTTCATCCACGTCATCCAGGAGTCGCGCAAGGCTTATGTCTTCACGGAGTGCACTCTGGAGCAGTTCCGACTGGATCATGTGGAAGGCAGTGTCATACACGAGCCGGCTAAATATGTACTGATGCTCTGAATTTTTACTATCGCTAGCAATGTTCCTGCGGGTGGGTCCACTACATTAATCAGCAACTCACCTTTTCTTAGTCTGCCTGTAGGAGTATGTGAAGGCAAGGTGGGGTGCTTGTACAATGTACATGGTCAGGATTTGCTACTGATATTATTACAGACAGACAGACGAACCAACAAGTAGTGCCACTTTGTAGCTCATTATACACCGTGTCCATAAAAAAACATCCTGGACGTTTTTGATCGTAGCTTAAAGAAGAATTTTAATAATTTTTGACAGAAATATTTCTGGCACAACTAGCCATCAAATGATCATTTAATTTCCCACCGTACCCAACGTCTGCTTCTGCACTACTTGAGGAAAACAGAACCAACTAAATATTGTATTTTTGTCCGAGGGAGCATTATTATTTAATCAAAATACGACATAAAACACATTTTTTACATTTCTGTCAGTTGGACTGACAGTTCATCCGATTGTCCATATTACAACTGTCTACAGTAAAAAAATGTTTAAAATGTTGGCTTATTACATGACCGCAGGCACAGAGATAGTTTCTCGTTTCATTGACAGCAGTGTCAATGATGTTCTGCTTCAGACCAATCCACACTTCACCAGTCACTTTTTGAATTCATCAACATTCCTAAAAGTCATCTGGTTGACACAGTGCTGCGTGACAGTCAGACAGTGTAATTGACTGGCTGTTCAGGGCCACAGGTTTGAAGATATAAAATTTGTTAAAGTTTTTGTTCATTTTAATGCACATATTACTTGTTTTGGTTTTTCCAGGTAGTGCAGAAGCAGACATTAGTTGAGGTGGAAACTAGAACAGTCGTTTGATGGGCAGTTTTGCCAAAAATGTTTGCACCAAAAATTATTAAAATTTGTCAGTCTTTCTTCATGTCGCAAGCAATAATGTTGGGGATGCTTTTTGAAGTATTTTTGTTCATTTTAACACATATTTCGTTGGTTCATTTTTCCCCAGGTAGTGCAGAAGCAGACATTGGGTGAGGTGGTTAATGGCCGGTCATTTGATGGCCAGTTGTGCCAGAAATATCTGTACCACGAATTATTAAAATTAGTAGACATTTCTTTGAGTGACAATCGATAATGTTCAGGATGTTTTTTTTTCCGGACAGTGTAGTAAGAAGGTTAATCATTTTGTGCTTTGTTATAGGAGTTTCTGTGTTTTGTGCATGTCGTGTTCCGAGTAATGTATTGCTCTTAGCGAATAGTAGAATTATGACAAATGGAATTTTCTTTGAATGGACTCATAGGTTGAAATGGTAACTTGACAAGTTGTTATCTTTATACAGAATTATTATAAGACCTGGATTTTCTCATGTCATTATTGTCAACTTTTACTACACTGAATGTTAGCACAGAAAAAGAACAGTCTCTGTTAATCACAAATAATGTTAAATAAATGCTCTATAATGTCTTAACAAATAATATTCTAATTAACCATGCTATAGTGCCAATGGTTTGCAGTGTACTAGAGATTAATAGGCCATGGATTAGACTGTGTGTGCTGGCAGTGGTAGCAAAACGTATTGGTATTGTGTAACTTGTCAGCTGGAAGCCATAGCAACGTGTCAGACAAACATTGCCTGTCTGCTGGAGTTGGTTGAAGCAATGCAGTCGGGAACTAACATCGACGTTGCTAACAGCAGGATTCAACAGATCTCAGGTTTACTTTTAGTAAAAACTCAACCATTGGTGTCATGCTGTGGGGCAACTGGCCACAGCTGTCGACCCCACCTCCTCAAGTTGTGGGCTATTGGAAATTTGTCCAGAAATTTTCTGGTCTGAAAATTTTCGTCCACAAGTTGAAAAATTTAATGAAATTTTGAGCACTCTATTCGAAATTTCCAGCTGTTTGTCGGAATTCTGTCGGAAATTTGCAGTGTCTGTTAGAAAATTGCAACTTTTTGCTCTGCCTTCTTTTTTACCCACGACTTAGTTGCTATCAACATAGTTGCTATCAACATCAGTGAATATGTTGCTTTTTGTGCTACTCTGTTTTGAGTGTGAAGTGGATAAAGTTCTTCTAGTTTTTTCGTACCTACAAATTTTACTATTGCATTTAGTAAGTTTGCTTTTTTTCAGATTCATCTCTGTCCGTTTTTATTGTAACTAAATACTTAGTAAATAGCCTTGATTTTTCTCTTTAGTTTTTTTTTTATTTAGTTACATAGGAGCAATGCTGATGTTGCCACTGATGCTTGGGGCTGCAATTCATTTGAGTTCCACATCATTTGTTATGTCACAATATAGCTGTTTGTGTGCTGATTAGTGTGCCATTAAGAAACCACTTATTCACTACACTCACTTGCTAGCATTGGTCTCTTGTCAGTTAGATGCATCATTATGTTGCTGATGTTTGGTGTATATTAGGTCCATTACTCAAACTTTTCAAAGGCAGTTTGACCACCCTGGGCTACAAAGTGGCATTTTTTTAATTTACCTCATATACGGGAACCTGTACAGTGCCGGACTAATACTCGTGTTTATGTGAATGCAGCCTAAGGCTTTTGTGGGTTATGGCACATTGCTTTTGCCTATTAGACATACTTGTTGGTTGCACAGACATCGTAAGACACTGGCGAGCCCTGGAGTCACGTGCAGTGTCTGAGCAGGCTGACTGTCAGCAGCTGTATTCACTGCACGTTGACCGAGTTCACATTGCGAGAGAGCTGGAAGCATTTGAACGCAGCATCAACATATCTGATGATAAGTTTGATGACATTCAGATGCTTGAGATGACTCTCAGAGCTATGCAGGTATTGTTTTTGCTCGCATATAGCAAATGGGTTACACCGTAGAATTTCTAATAAATGCTTGTTTTCCAGTAAAGATTCAGTTTCATCTAACACCAGGGAAAGCCCCATTTCCAATAAGTGTCTGGGATATTTGTAGCAGTGAACGAGTTGACATCTTAGTTGAATTCTCTGCCAACACAAAATGGTGCTTTGGTTGTTTCACGGTTTGAGTATGCTTTACCCAGTTTTTCTGCTTTTCTGTTTTTTCTGTCTCACACTGACTTGAACTGACTCATATGTTCTTTTTATCGACCTAGATATCACTATGGATGATAAAGTTGACCGATTGGAGAGACAGCTGTTTCACAGCATGCGTTTAAGCCGCCATTGATTTAACTGACTGCTCTCTTGTCCAAGCGTTGCTTTCTCAAACCTATAGCTTGAGACCTCAAGCTCATATCTGTTCTCTGCCAACCATCAAAACCTCCAATTCTGTGAAGAGATTCATTATCAAAGCCCTTTTTGATTATAAGTAGATTTTAGCATTTTGTGTTTTGTATATATGTATGTTTTTTTTTGCTTTTTTGATTGTATACTTCTATTACTCTGTGGACGTTGTGTGTTTGTATATCAGCGTACTGTTCACTTATGTAATGCTTGTGTGGTAGACACTTGCAAATAAAGGCCACTTGCTTCCTTAGTTACTTTCTTACTTAGTTACTTACTTACTCATATGTCATTCAGTGTAGCATGGCTGTTCTGTGTTGATAGGCTGGTTATGACGAACTATCCACAACCATAAGTGACCGGCTGACAGCTCTGAAGCAGCGAGTTATACAATATCAGCTGGACAGTCAGAACATGAATATAACTGGACTATCGGCTGCCGTTGATGCACTGGAACAAACTGCACAAAAGCTGGCTCAGCGGTATGTCGAAGTGCAGTGAAATTTTAAGCCATGGAGAATTGATATGTGTTATTGGTTCTGATTTTTTTCGCGCTCTTTCTGTTTTTTCTAGTAAAATAATTGGTTCCGTTATAATACAGAAACTCGCTTGAACTGCCGTACAACTGTGCTTGGTGAGATTGGAATATGTCGCTTTTCCGATCATCGACTTGGACTGTTTAGTGTTTCATGGTGAAGCAGTTTTCGTGTTTTGTGTTATTTTTTCTATGCTTTTACTGGTTTGACTAAGATTTTATCACCATGACAAGTAAAGGGGATGAAGGTAAAATATGGAATAATAAGAATATATAATCGTGATAGTACTGCAGAATAAGTAGAGGTGCAGAAATCAACAATTATTCAATCAGCTAATGTATATCTGCAAAAATTGGATTGAAATTTTAGGCTTCTTAACTGATGAACCTGTGTAATCTAATTATATTTTGCATAGGACATGTCATGAAGATTTGTAGTTGTATAGTGTAGTCTTCTACATCATCGTCACTAAGAGGTAGGAGGTCAGCTTGAATGTCGCCAACTTTCCTCGTGTATTGTAACGGACTAAATTCCATCACAGTGACACAAACGGGTTTGTCGCAGACTTGTCACACACTTTGTCGCAAACATCTCGACATGTCGAGACGGTTTATATCCGTGACTTTCATGATTTGTGTCGGCGACTTTCATCGAAACTTCATGATTTGTCACCGTTTGAGTCCGCGACTTTCATGATCTGTGTCCACGACTTTCCTCGCGGGGAAGTTTCGGTGAAAGTTGGCGTAATGGAATGTGGGCTTAAAGGAAAGAAGAGTTGAAGTGCTTGCAGTTGTAAATGTGAATGTGAAGATTGTTTGGACCTTGTGTCTAGTTATCCGCTGGCAGAGTCTCGTCTGAAGGAAGCGGTGGTGACGTGGTACCAGCTGAATGATCAGCAGCGTAGCATGGAGCAAGTGATAGCGCAGCAGCAGCATCAGCTTGAATGTCTTGATGTAGCAACTGATGTCGTCTCTCTGTCTGCCTCTGATCTGGACGCTACCATTGCTGATTTACAGGTTACTGTAATGCTGTAATACTGTAATAGGTCAGGTCGGAATATAGCTCTTAAGGAGCGAACCCCTCACAGGGCTACGGAGCGTCACTTGTCATATGGGATCACACAGTGTTACCTGCCACCTGACAGAGGTGAATGTGCCCCGCCTTAATCCCACCCAGATAGGCCTGTACTCGATTTACCTACCCTGGAGGGATGGAAGGCTGAGTTGACCTAGGTGGCTGGTTACGTATCGAGATGGTTTACCTGCCTGCACGCAGTCACCCATCGCAGTACTAACCGGGCCCGGTGTAGAGTAACTTCGTTGATCGGGTCAAACGCGTTACCACTACACCACGCCACCAACCCATCGTATTCATCAGTTTCAGTAAATATTATTACAGTGCAGGATCAGCATCGGCATCAGTGTGATTCTTTTGATGTATCATATGTTTGATATCCATCAGTCAACCAGAATGTTTAAAGCGTCGTGAGTAACACAAACTATACGATTAGGTCCACTTAAGACAGGTTAGGTGGAGTGCAGTACAGGGAGTATGTAGAACAAAGATTTCATGAACAGGTGAGTTTTTAATTCAACAATAACAACATTTGTGATAACAGTGTCAACTCAGCCTCCTACTCTTCACGGATTTGTGTGTATGTGAAATGTTGCGACAGCTGATTATGTTAGCACAGCTTCTACGCTTTGTTGAGCTATGTATGTATGTGTATAATGCTGTGACAGGTTATGGGTGATGGTTGGGCTGCGTACAAAGATAAACTGCATCTGATGGACTATCAGTGCTGTAAGCTGGAGCACATATGTGGCTCGGAGACACTGTCAGGTCTGCGTAGCGCTGTGTGTGCTGCTGCAAGTGATGTCCATTGTCTGCAGAGGAAATGTCGTCAGATCATAGAACGTTTGGACGCTCATCGTCAGACCCAGTACTGCTCTGATGCTGCTGACAACAATAGGTTTGTTGTCAGGAATGTACAACGTGTGTTTGTTAAGTTTGTAGTAAGGCTGCGGAAATTCATGATTAGTTAGTCGGTTAATCGTTGAGCAGATCAAAATTTGATTAAAATTGTGGATTTTTTGGCAGGCTAAAATGAATGATGCCAGTCTGTTGGTGAACGTTTGTAACCCCTTTTTATTTTGCATTTGACATGTCATCAATATTTGCACTTGTGTAGTGTTAGTTTAACAGTCGGCACATTGTGAGCTTTGGCTACGCTGTTTAGTTCAAAAATACTATTTAAAGGCATGTACAGAGCAATATAACTGAACTGAACTGAACTGACACAGTTTAGTTTTTGATGAACTGACCAATGGGAAAGCAGGGTGGGTCATTGGTTGACTTGTACGTGAGTCATTGAGTGTAATCATGTAAGCCATCGACGTCATTAGACAGTGCATACTGTAATGCATCATTGCTTGCTCATTGGTAACTTCGTTGTGAACTAAACCATATCGGTTCAATTCAGTTTGTTTCTCTGTATGCATCTTTAGAGTTTGTTTCTGTTTCTGTGATTTTTTACTTGTATGCTTTCATAGCTTTTAGAGTACTTAGGTGGTGGCATATAGGGAGTGCTCAGTGTTGTGCATTACCGATAGTTTTTTAGTCCGCCCAGAGGCGATAGCTTGCGAAAGTGGACTTATGTTTTACTGCTGATGTTTTTTATTTCTTTGCAGTTGAGATGCATCGGCTGATTGGCGCAAAATTTTGCATGGTGGTCAGTACTAGGCCAAATTTTTATAATGCCGGTCCAAAATTTCGGGGGCCTACCTACACCCAAAAAATTTTATGGGCCAAAAGCATGCAAAATTTGGCCCGATTTCGGACGATTTCAAAGTTTGGCGTCGAATATCTCCGGAACAGATGAAGATATTCAAAGTTGGTCAAATATTTTATCTATCGCAATTCCTCCCGCGTTAGGCGAAACAAGTCCGGTGAACTTTGGTCCAGTAACCTTGGAGATCTCAATGTGAAATCATACCCACCTAAAGCGTCTTTTTATGAAGACCATATTTCAGCCCCTATGAGGTGCTGCACCCCCAAATCTTTACACGTGCTAGAGAATGATCAAGTCTTACTAGCGCACCCCGCACCGTAGACACGGGTCTCTTTTACAATTTTTTTCAAAGGGGGTCAAAAATTGGCTTAAAATTTAGTAAATGCACGTCTGTAATTTTCCTGGTAGCGGTAGAAACACCGTGATACTTTGCCACATGACATCCCTCTAGGTTGTGGTGTCAACACAGGTACAACTTTTGGGGGACGTCGCCCCCTTAAAATTTTGGAGGGCAAAAAACGTTCAAAATTTGGTGCGATTTAGGACAATTTTGAGTTTGACCATGAATACCTCTTGAACACAGCAATATCGACAAGCGGTCAGTGGCGTAATCAAGGGCAATTCATCCCGCGTTGAACACAAAAAATGTGTAAACTATGGGTCTACTAACGAAAAAGTTATAGGTTTTTGTGCATGTGCATGTTGACCCACTCCATGTCAACATTGTGCGTTCTGCGTATAATGCATTTGAGTTTAAGCCACATGACTTTGCCACCGGGGTAATTTCACAACCCTCAAATTTTCCACCCAATCGCACTTAGGGCGCCTGGCAGACTCGCGTTGGGCTTTGCCCCAAATTTCCAGTAATCATCTGGTTTGGAATGCTTATACTGCAGAATGGATGAAATACATGCACTGGAACCAGCATTACTTGAGCTGGAGAAGCAGCAGAGGCCGGATACCAGTGAATGCGAAGATGTGACCGATCCTGGTGTTGTGGTACCAGCTGAATTGAAAATCGCTGCACTTCTGGCGATTAAACCGATTGAGAACCATGCTGCTTCAGACCATAGAAGTAATAAACGTTTTTACATTTTTATTCCTGCCGCGTTTTTTAGGTTTTTAATGTTTTTATTTTCTCAGCATTTTTTAAACGTTCATTGAAAATTTTGTCATGAACTTTGCGAAGTACTTTTGAAACCCCGTAAATGAATTAATAGTGGTGATAGTTTACTTAGTTAGTCCAGTGATACTTGGTCTTATGGTCATCAAACGGTTGAACTGAAATTGAATCAAGTTCAGTCGCTCTCTATAGTTTCAGCTAAACTGCACCCAACACACCTGCAGCATCAGGCATTAGGCAACAGATTGAACAAATGAGGGCTAGCTTTTTTATTCAGTGTTGTTAAACGTTATTTTAAATTCTTGCTGAGGTTTTTACGCGCAAGTGGAGGACTGTGCACATGGGTGTAAAAGAGGGTACTCCTCTGAGGGTGGTTATTTTTACACTATTCGCTTCTCCAATGTGAAAACGCTTGCAGATAGGCACAGACATGCTGCTTCATAACAAGCACTGCTGACGTGCTTTTCAGTGGTATTAACATCGATGACCTTGAATGACCTTGCACTCAAAAATATGGGTTTTTGGTGATTTTGTTGCGATTTTTGACTGCGGAGTAGTGAATTGCAACAAAATAGATGGAGATAGATCTAGACAACCTGCGAACAGGAACTGCTGTAATCTCTCGTGCATCTCATGAGCATTAGCTCAGATTTCTTGTTACACCTATGTTGCAGACATAGAACTTGTTCCAGTGACAAGGCCAATGACAGCAGTCAAGATATCGCCGGGTGGTGTGAGATCACCAAGCCCGCTATGTCGACTTCTGCACTATGCACTGCCACTGCCTCTGCTGCTGATCATACTGTTCGGAGGTCTCTACCTGCTGTGTGATCTCTGGAATGAGGTGCTTGGAGATCTTGGACTGTTGATCAGCCCTCAGCTGAAGCATGTTCGTGGAGCTCCGCCGGTCTAGAAACCAGAGTGAACCAACCTCAGAGCACCACCGGCCGCTCTAACCAGTGGAACATGCAGCAGCTTGGCAGTTTTGCATTCTTCTGCATCTGTTCTGCAGCCAGTTGTTAGTTCAGACCTAAAAATTCTTATGTTTTCAGTTGAAGTCTGGCAAAAAAAGTAGAGACAAGGGGGGCCAGGGGGAGTAATTATTTTTTCAAATTTTTATTTTGTCACATTGCATGTATTATTACACAACAGGTCATAAACATAGTGACACAGTGAACAGTACTCATGAAAGCTAAACTAAATTACTTCAGCATAATGGGCTAGATGCAAACATTTCCATTTGTAGTAAATCTTTCAAAGCGAACAGAAAACCTGCACCAATATTTTTGAGTGATTTAATAAAAAAAATATGGTGTCAGAGGTTCTTACGGAGAATGGGACATCAACTGGCAGCGCAAGAATTTTGTTACATCTTCGTTTATCAGTTCTGAAGAGCAGATGGTAATGATTTGGCCAGATTGAGTGTAGTGATGGTTGTGAAAGTTTGGTGAAGTAATTGGGTGAGTGAGACTGAGACAGAACTCAAATGTGACTTGTAACAGTCATAGTCTTTGGTGCTTTAACATAGTTTTTGCAGTCTCAAAGCAATTCTGATCTGTAGACATTTGCTCATTCCAACAAACAGAAAGTATAGTCTCATGCCTGTTTTTTCTTTTAGTTCGTCAGTTAAACAAAAATCAATGGCAATAGTAATCTTGGAAATTGTTTTTTTTTATTTTGTGCTGATTCGTTCAGGCAAGTTGCATAATAAGTCTTTGTGGCTGTATTTATCGGAACCTAGTGAAAATATTATAATCAAACAAATGTTTATTGTAATATATTTTTTGTTTGTAGTTTTTGCAAATTCTGTTATTTTGTGTTTTACCTGCTTTCCTGGAAATGTGATGATGATGATGATGATGATGATGATGATGTGCATATAATTGTATCTGCTTGCTAACCTACATTTGGTGTCATGCCGCAGAATGTAGTTATGGAACTTTAGAGTTCACATTCGTATTGCATACTTCACATCTACCGTTCTAGTTTTTTGGCATAACCTGGAGCAACTCCAGTGAATTGTTTATCTTTAATCAAAAGTAGTGGTAGCATGCATCAACATAGCAGCAACAGTAGTAGTAGCAGTCTTGGTGGTGAGTAGATGGTGATTAATCTCAAACAGTTCTCTGAGTTTTCTAGCTAAAATGGTGATGTTTAGCGTACAATGTCTTTGTGTACTTTTTTGATATGTACTTTTAAATTTCATCATTCGTCATCATAGAAACAGTATTCCAGTTGGCTGTTTCGTTATTCTGGACTTTGTCTGCAATTTTTCTAGGCTGTTTTCCGTAAAGTTGCCCAGTTGCTACGTTCGTGACCACAATAGCCGACATTGTCTTTTTGGGCCATAATTTGTCATGCTTATTTGCTATTATGCACTTAGAAGGTATTTGTTGTATATCTTGATTCATTGTGGCAGATGCTTGTGATGATGCTTTTGGTGTCATTTATCATGATTATGTTTTGCAGCGACCACGGAATCTATACATCTGGGACAGTAAGTTTCGGCTCACTTTTGAGGACTTTGTGTCATCAAATTGCTGAGATTTATGCCAATATTTTCAGAACTTTAGGGATGTGTGATCCCAGACCTCTTAGATGGATATTTTACCTCCATTCCACCTGCCACCGTCTGCCACTGTCACTTCAAGAACTATCTGACACTGCGTCATTCAAACAAAACTTAAGAACTTTACTGTTTTAGCGAGCTTTTTATCTCTGCGTAGTTTTTATTTTTTGTACGTTATCCTTAGGTTTTATTTTAGTTTTTAGGTGTGTTGTACACCACTGGTCACTTTTGTAAGTGGTTATTTTTTGATTGATTGATTCCCCAAATAAATATTGGTAGTGACAGCCATTGACCGCTATCACTGGGGAGGGATAAGCTCCTTCCCCAGACCCTTTCCTTTGTTGCCCATCCACTGTTTCACTTTTCTGGAGATTCCGTGGTCACTTTTTTCTCATATAATGCGGCCGTATTGTTTTGTCCTTTCTGCATTGTTTTCGACACGTTTGTGAAATGCGAAAGGATGAAACTCCAGTGGCCAAGATGTGGACTCTCATTTCGTCGAGAAGACAGAGATATTGTGACCGATTGTGACATTCGTATGTACGTTCTGATGGCGAATCGGTAAGGTTGGAGTTCACCTGCTCCAATGCCAGTAGTTGGAAAGCAGTTGCGAGCATGAGTGGCGTAGCTAACTATGAAAGACAAAGTGCCTCCTGGCGCCAACTTACAGACACGGTTGTCGCATGGGTAGAGCACAGTACGAGCTAGTTAATGCCAAAGAGTGTCATTTCGTCAATACACAATGATTGTGTCCGATCATTTTTGAGCCCGTGAGCTCTGTGATGACGATGATGATAATTTTATACACATTTATCGACAATGTAGCATGTCTCAAGCTGTCTCAGTTTTTCTATATTATTATTTTTACAGCCTATGCTGTCAGTCTAATTGCGTTTTGCGTTTAATTACTTTCTGCACAAGTTTTTGCAGTTTTGGCACTATTTGGATTTCAGCTGGTATAACTTCTGCTGCACTAATTACTCAGTTGTGGTTGTTGACGGAAATTATTGCTACTTTATTATTATTATGAATTTTTGATTATTATTGTTGATATTGGACTAGCCAGGGTGGTCTCAAAAACGCATCTGCGTGATCATATCACTCCAGTACTCGCCGACCTACACTCGCTTCCTGTCCATTACAGGATTGAATACAAAATCGCATTCCTCACTTACATAGCCCTGACAATTCAGCAACCACAGTATTTGTCAGAACTCATTCGTCTTCTATGAGACCGCAAGACAGCTACGACCTCGTGGTGCCAACATCCTGCATACAGTCCAGCAGTTCTCAACTTTTCCAGGAGTGCTTTCTGCCATGCTTCACCCACAATCTGGAATAATCTGCCCGAAACTGTTATTTCTGACATAACTGTATCTACTGATACCTTCAAATCTAGGCTTAAAACTGCTCTATACAGTCGTGCATTCCTCCACTGACATGTGACCTTGTCTGCACTTGAGATTCTTCACATTGTGAAAGACCTAACGTGCATTATAAACCGAGTATAATAATATTATTATTATCATAAAGACCGTGCAGTGTACAGTTGGTGTAAAGAGAATATTGTTGCCGTACTAGCAGTAGCTGCTTGTGTGATGTGCTATTGTAACAGTGTGCATTATCACGTTTGAAGATAGACACTCAGACATGCTCACACATAGATTCTTAGATTTGCTCTAGTGTGATGTAACATCATTAATGCCTCTAGTGCCTTCTTATCGTAGTATTCTTGAAGTTGCCGCATTTTTGATACAATATTACTGTGCTTTGGTCAGTGACAAATAACGATACGTTACAAACTGATGAAACTGTTTTTGTTTTAAGATACCATGTGATCACTGATAATTTTCTGGAGTGTTGGAGCCAAGATTATAAGAACTGTTATGCAGAATCCTGTGCACAATTCAGGGGTGTGTTCGAGGTGAACATCTAGGTCAAGGCTATATGTGTTCTATTCCAAGGCCATGAGTTTTTGAAGCAAATTCACAATAGTTGAGTGAACAGTAATAACTAGCTCGCACAGCTGTTTTTCCTGTGTCAGTAATACGATTACTGCACAACGTGCTACAAATGTTTACCTAATCAGTATTCCGTTGTCACTTACATAAATTCCACGGATTTCCACCTGTGGTCCAAATTCCCTGTTACATTAATCTAAAAGCATCTTGACCATCATTGACGCTCGAGGTCAAGACCAAGGATGCAGTTTTTCCAAAAGTCTGAGGACGGTCCTGGGGGACCCCATCCCTGGTGCACACAGTTCTTACAAGTGAAGTGTGGCTGTAAGACCTGGTGATTTATCATTTCTACGGATCACATATTGTGTGCGTTTGTACTGCAGTTTTCTTAACTGAACGTCATATTTGTTTGTCTCATGGTCATAGCGAGTTCGTATATGCAGAACTAATGCAGTTGGTTGTCTGGAATAACTTTTCTCTGAAAATGACGATGCAGGTCATGAAGTAGTCATGCTTTACGTAAATTGATGAATCGGACAGTTTTGGAAACGACTGGTCGTGATTATTGCAGTGAAGAGTGGTTATGTTGAACACTGTGTTCATCTGTTCAACGGTGTGGCTCGGTGGTGTAACGGTAATGGGCCGGACTGGTGACTGAAAAGTCCCCGGATCAACTCGGGTCCTGCCAGCTGACGACCTCGGGCAAGTTGTTCGCACCATGTGCCTTTGTTCACATTGAAAGGAACCGTAGGTCTGGCTTCGCACTCGCCATGCGTCACGAACTCAGTGGTCTATCCACCTATGGGCTCAACGACCATAGAAAGGGAAACGAGCACCCCGCCTATGCCCGAGTAAGGGTATGGCACCTTTACTTTTACCCCTAATCAGATCTGAAACTGTCCGATTGCTTGGTCTACTTAAAGCACATTTTATGCGTCGCCATATAGGTGTACGTATGTTCGTAGTGTCTTTAGCAGTAGCTGTGTGTTGCGACTTGACAAGATATTCGGTATAGATGTTTGTATAATTGTGCTGTTCTTTCTCAGGAGTGTTTTTGTCTCTGTCTGTGTTTCCCTCTGTCTGTCTGTATATATCATTGTCTTGATCACTATCTACTCTATGGTGCATTCAGTGTCTTCCTATCATTTTGTCTTTGCCTCATTCCACTATTTATTCAACTTCAATATTTCGAAATATTTTCACTGAAGGAAAACAGATTTGAACTCAATTTGATCTTTGTAAGTATAGATTTAGCCTATTTTGATGAAGATTGATGGAACTACATAAGGGACGTATTTCGTAGGAGGGGCTGAAGTTTCAGCCTGTCCTCAGAAGATCGAAATTTAGGACTAAATAAGTGGAGGCGGGGCAACGAGGTAAGTCTGTTACATTCGTAAATAGCTGATAAAGAATTTCTGTTTATATAAAACCTGTTTGCCTTTGTGTTGATCAAAAAACCAAACAATCGACCGGTGTTGATGCATGATAACTTTTTCACTTGTTGGAAGGACAGTTTGTTTATATGCTTAAAACAAAAAACTGCATAAATGTTTGATTGATTTTGCATGAGAGACTGTTGCCGTGTCTGATTTCTTGTGTTGAACAAATCGGATTGGGTTTGAGTTGAATCGTGTGCATTTTCTGTTAGTTATTATCGCAAATGCCAGAAATCACTGTTGAAAGTAAACGCATGCTTGGCGTTGGCCGAACTGTTGTATCTGTCGAGTATTTGTTGCTGATGTTGTTGCTTATGTACACAATCCATGATGTAAGTAGAAAATATGTCGACCCAGTGCTGACATGTTGTGCGGTCATCTCCTGTCCATGACCTTTAGCTTTTTGAGCGGAAAATTGGCACACCAGATACTCTTACCTTGGGGAAGTCCAGGCCAACTATTTTTTTTACATGGTTTAGTTTTTGAGTAAGAGCCCTTACAGGATATACAAATGGACAGTTGGGACCCACATTGCAGCTTGTATAGCATGCACAGAGCGACGTAACTGAACTGAACTGACACAGTTTAGTTTTTGACGAACTGACCAGTGAGCATGTAAGACGAACCCGTTAGTCATTGGTAGACGCGTACGTGCGCGTAGTCACGTAGTCGTCGACGCCGTTAGACGGTGCCTACTGTAATGCATTACTGCTTGCCCATTGGTCAATTTGTCAAAAACTAAACCATGTCAATTTAGTTCAGTTCAGCTACGTCGCTCTGTATGCGCCTTTAGGTTGGCTGCACAACAAGTGTCAGTAAATAGTGTTTACTATTGTTATTAGACATGATTGGCAGATCAAAGTGAATTTTGTGTGTGCTTGTGAGTAATTGTGTGATGCATAATTTGTTGTTATTTTGATGTTGTCCCCCTGCTGAAGTGCTGATCAGAGAATTTTTATACAGTACACTAGAAAGTAGAAAATTAGGCAGTGCTACTCTTCTTACCTGTACTTGTCTCAGTGGTGAATGTAAGTCACTTCATGGGTTGTGATATTCCAGTCACTGAGTAGCAACTTTTTGCATACAAATAGCTTGGTGCTATTTCCTGTCGTTTTGCATAAATTTTTCCACTTGTGCATAATTATAATCTTGCTTCTATAAGAACTAACATATGTTGTAGACATCATTGCAATACTAGTTGTGCAGATTGTGCTTGATGTTGTATCCCAGCATTTACCCAAGTGCTGTGTGTTTGAACACCTTAATTGTAGCAAAAGTGCTGATACATACAGTAGTACCGAGAGCTATAGCGCTTATAAATCATGTTTATGTCAGTTCTGCGAAAGTACATGCCTAGTGAATTTTTGAGAAAAAAACTGCACAGAAATGCATAGTTTTTACGTGCGAGAGCTATAGCTACGTATTAGCTACGGTAATTCTGTCCGTCCGTCTGTCTGTCTGTCACGACCCGGTACCGTTCCAAAACCAGGTGAGAGAGACTTCGGGTTTGCACCGTATGACAGCTTAGAGTCTCTAGTATTCTGCGACAAAATTTTATGCCCCTGGGTAAAGGGGGTCCCATGAACGAGGGGGCGAAATAGGGGCACCCCCTTAAAACGTTATTCTGCCGCTGTTGGCTCCTCTAAAGTGAAAATGGTTGCAAATAGGCACAGACATGCTGCTTATCATGACCAGCACTGGCGACGAGCTTCTTAGAAATGTCAACGTCGATGACCATGAATGACCTTTAACCCCCATAATAGGGGTTTTAGTAAATTTTTTGCAATTTTGGGCTGTGACACACATTTCAAAAGTGAATTGCGCCGAAATGGCTGGAGATAGACTAAGACAACATGCGTACGAAATATTCAGCATGGAATGTAGATTTTAGCAGTTCAAGTCCGGACACTCTAGATTCAGGAGGCCTGCGCATGCAGGTGTCAAAGAGGGGTACCTCTCTAAAAAGTGTGTATTTATCCGCTGCTGGCTTGTCTAGAGTGTAAACGGTTGCAGATAGGCACAGACATGCTGCTTAGCATAACAAGCACTGACGACGATCTTCTTAGGAATGTCAACGTCGATGACCTTGAACCCAAAAATATTGATTTTAATTGATTTTTTGGCGATTTTTGGCTACAAAAGAGTGAATTGCGACGAAGTGGGTGGAGATAGACCAAGATTACCTGTGAACAGGAACTGCCATAAGCTCTCGTGCGTCTCATGAGCTTTAGCTCAGATTTCTTGTCATAGCAGTTACTGAATCGTTAATTGCCCGAATAATGACTGTTTCGCTGAGATTGTACAGAATGCCACTATCCCCCCTGAAAATTTTTCTAACAGGCTCATGTTACTCATGTTTTGTTCAATTCACTGGGTAAATCACTGCAAGTGAAAATCTTTTTTCTGCTTCATGTGAATCGACTGATATGATATGTAAAAAATGTAACATATATATTTTTTGTTCAAGTTGCTGTTTTGGCCATTTTCCGTCATTGTTAGTCTGGAACATTTGTGCTGTAGAATTTTCGATGTGAAGTCGCAGCGAAGCTTAATTGCTAATAATGAGGAATTCGGTCGAGTTGGTGTTTTTGTTGTATGCATGACTTCAATGCTGCATTATACCTTGTACAGTAAACATGTTTCAACACAGTCAAGATACTGGTAGCTTTTAAAATAGTATCACAAAAACCTGGACAGTAAGTGTAATTGGCGTTATCGGTAAATAGTAGTTATCATTTGTAAATAATAATAATGTCAATAATATGATCAGATAGTAATAGTACACTTTTTACAGAATCAGGATATCAACAAAGTAGCTACTGTGAAAGGGTATTAGCGATATCTAAAGCCATCGTTACATGCAAAAGTTCTAGGCATGGTTAGCTGAAAATATACTGACAAAAAAGCCTGTCATTAAATGCGTTTACATTGCATTTATATCACAACGCATTCTGGCAGCTTATTCCACGACCACGCATTAACAACGTCTTAACTGAAGAAATGTTTACGACAGTCTTTAAACATGTAAAAATTATGCAGATGTTTTATTTCAGTCACACAGATCTATTCACGGCGTGATGCGATTGCAGTAGCGCTGCAAGAATAGGCCTAGACATATTGAGCACTTTGCGAAGTCGGACAGTTTTTACGCGCAACAGCACGTAGTGCTAAGCGCGTCTTAGCCATCGTCGAGGCGTCCGTCCGTCTATCTGTCTCTCCGTCAGACTGCGGTATTGTGTCAAAACCACAAAAGCTGGGATAACGAAATCTTCACTGTGGGCTGCCAAAAGGATCTAGTTTTGTGACAAAATTTCGTGCCCTTACCTCTCGAACGAGGGCGTCAAAGAGGGTTACCGCCTAGAAAAACTGTTGTTTTGCCGTTATTGGCTCGACTAGTGTGAAAACGGTTGCAGATAAGTACAGACATGTTGCTTATCATAACAATTAGCACTGTTCACGGGCTTCACAGTTTTATCAACACAGATGACCTTGAACGACCTTGAACCAACAAAAGAGGGGTTTTGAGCAAATTTTTCGCATTTTTGGTTGTAGCGCACTCTTCCACAGTGAATTGCAACGAAACAGCTGGAGGAAATAGAGCAAGACAAATATGAAATTTTCAGCATCAAACATAGATTTTAGTAGTCTAAGTCCTGACCCCTATAGGTTCTAAGAGGCCTGCGCAGCCGAGCGTCAAAGAGGGATATTCTTCAAAAAATTGGTTATTTTACTGATATTGGCTCGTCTAGCGTGAAAACTGTTGCAGATAGGCACAGACATGCTGCTTATCGTAACAAGCACTGGTGAAGAGCTTTTTGGGGGTATCTACCTCGATGACCTTAAACGACCTTGAACCCCCAAAATAAAGGGTGTTAGTGATTTTTTGCGATCTCCGGCTGCGGTGCACACTGCAATGGTGAACTGCCTCGAAATGGCTGAAGACAAACCAAGACAATGTGCGAACAGGAACTACTAAGGCTGTCGCGCATCTCATGAGCTTTGCTCAAATTACTTGTCCATATCTAAGAAAGGCGACGATGACAGGCGCGCAAACTGTTGTGAGAGCTGTTTTCGCCGGTCCACAGTTTGTGCAAGCTAAACGCCGCGTTTTGCCGTAAGATTGTTTGCTGATACTGGCTTTAGAAATTTTTGCCGATCGAACCAGTAATGAGATCAATACGACCTGGATAAACCTTACATTGTATCAAGACCCTGACTGACGATTCCTGATTTGGGCAATACTTCATTAAGAAGGGTAATGAGTAGAAACAGAATAACTGTTGAAAAATCTTTTTGTTATTTGAAAAGTGTTGTGCTGAAATGCAACATTTGAAACTGAAAACCCCCATTTTAGGGAAACTCGGGGCAACATTTAAATTTGAGCACCCGATGGGTAGAATAACAATTTTAGAGACGCGGGCTTTTGGCAACGGGCGGCAACTGAAAGCAGAGAAAAACGAAAAGGGGTCCCTTTTTAATGAAACACCGTGTAAAATGGTACTTACTTACTTTTAACGCCAGGCTGCAGCGACCGTTTCCGGCTTTCCGGTTATTTTATCGCAGTTGTACAAACCCCACAGAGGCCACAGAGCTTAACGACAAGACCAAAATCGCAATATTCTCACTGATAAACTTATGGCTGCCATTAGCGTCGTGACAGCCCATCCCATCTTCATTAAACATTAGTCTCTCGAAGCAGGAAGAACTCTTGTCCGAAAGTTCCTAATCTGCAGTTGGAAATGCCCCATTTTGGGAGAATTTGTGGGCAAATTTGAAATTTTGAGCACTCATATCTCCTCCGTTGGAAACTAGCAGCTTTTTAATCTGAAAATTGCAAACTTCAACTTTTGAAACCCAGGACGCCGCAGCGAAAGACCAATACCAAGAACGCAATTAACTCAAAGACGCGTACACAGCGATGTAGCCAAACTGAACTGCGCTGAACTGACATGGTCTAGTTTTTGACCTGACCGTTGAGCAAGCAATAATGCTTACAGTAGGCACCGTCTGGCGGCGTCGGCGACTACATGACTAGGCGCGCGTACGCGTCAACCAATGACCAATGGGCGACTATCCAGTCAACCGTCTCGCGGCTCCCGCCATGATTCCTTGAACCCATTTTAGGCCACGCCCCGTCGCCCATGACGTCAGTTCGTCAAAAAGTAAAGCATATCAGTTCGGTTAAGATCAGTTCAGTTCAGTACTGTGACGTCGCTCTGTACGCCCCTTAACATCGGTCTCGGAGATTTGGTCTCGGGGACTTTAGACCGCAATCGCTTCGCACTGGTACTATTTTCATAACTTACAGCTGCAGTAAGTAAGTAAGTAAGTACCATTTTACACGGTGTTTCATTAAAAAGGGACCCCTTTTCGTTTTTCTCATAATTCACTCAAATGATCATCAATTTACACAAAATTTTTACCAGTTGTAGAAATACTAATTCAAAATATTGCAACAAAATATGGCAGTTGATTAAATATTCTTTGCTAGTCGTGACGTAATGCTGACATCATAATGTGTCACCGGTACAAGCTTGATAGTCTCACCTCGTGCTGTCTATCGCTACCCTGCTCCGGTATTGAAAAGTTTGGTTCGTTGATGACAAATTTTTGAAGTTTTACAGTTGCAGCCACAAAAATGTGCAAAGCGATCGCATTTACGTGTCTGTGGGGATAGTTGGAATTTCACATGTTCGAGTGCACAAGCACAGGGAGCTTGCAAAATGGTTGCGTTTTTTGGATCGCAAGACGCTTGATTTTATGTCCCCATGTTGCTTAGTGCTGACACGATAAACTTTTTTCATTAGCGAACCAAATTAAGTTCACCATCGAAGCAGGGTAGCAACTGACAGCACCAGTTGAGACTATCGCAGTTGTACGAACCCCATAGAGGCCACAGAGCTTAACGACAAGACCAAAATCGCAATATTCTCATTGATAAACTTATGGCTGCCATTAGCGTCGTGACAGCCCATCCCATCCTCATTAAACATTAGTCTCTCGAAGCAGGAAGAACTCTTGTCCAAAAGTTCCTGAATTATATAATTGTGGTGCGGAAACTCGAAATACCCGTGACACATTATGACGTCAGAATTACGTCACGACTAACACAGAATATTTAATCAACTGCCATATTTTGTTGCAATATTTTGAATTAATATTTTTTCACCTACAACTGTTAGAAATTTTGTGTAAATTGATGATCATTTGAGTGAGTTATGAAAAAAACAAAAAGGTGTCCCTTTTTACGAAACACCGTGTATATAGCGCCAAAATCTCAGAAGAGAATCGGAGCGCATTGGAGAGGAGCGCTAGAGAGCAAGATAAGCAGACTGAAAATAATAAGTGTTAGCCTAAGATGACGTCTGAAAGAGGTGAGTGAGCTTGACGGATATGAAGAAGAACGGAATTATATAATCGTGGTGCGGAAACTCGAAATACACGGGAACCATAAAGCAAACGACGGTGTAGCCTGTGCGATCTGATCGCAGTCTTAAGTAGATTATACCACGGTTTGCATTGGTATAAGGTCGTAGAACGTATAGGTCTACCCACTCGCTTACCACTCCAGGCCTAATCTATACAAAGACCACGAGTGCGACGCAGCAGTCTCTTTCAATCAAGGTTTTAGGGGTAGAAAATTTAGGTTAGAAAATTTTGGGGGGTTAGGCTTTGTAAAGGTTTTTAAAAGGTTTTTCCGGTTTAGTGTCCAATGATCACCATACGCGAAATTACGACCCAGGAAGAATACACTGTCCGTCACATCATTGGCGTGATTGACGTCATAACTCGAAAGTCACAATTAAAATATGAAATAAAATATCATACGTAAAAAAATTCGCAGTGAACAAAAAAACCTTAAAAACCTAAAATTTGGACTTTCGAGGTTTTTTAACGTTTTTTTTTTTAAAAAAAACCACAACCCGGGTTTTTGGACATATTTTCCAGCCCAGCTGCGTGATATCCTTCACAGGAGTTTGCAGAGGATACGGACAGAAACAGAAACAGAAGCTCTCAATGGCAGCCGCAGGCTCGGACGACCATGTTGCGGTATTTCTTGAGTATGACATTGGAGTTGTCGTCGAAGTACAGGACGGAGATGGCGGAAAGTTTGGTGGGAGCGCAGCAGGGCTGCGGCACGGACAGCGGCTTCATGAGGTGCGCCAGCGTCTGCACGATTGCGTGGTTTGTCGCGTTCATCTGAGCGTGCAGCGGGAACGAACACTCGCCGTCGCAGTAGAATGCAGCGTAGCCTTCCGGAGCTATGATCCAATCCTACATCGTACACGTTAAAATGTTAAAATGGTAGCCTACAGCTCTTCATGGAAACCCATCTCAAAGCGACGGAGCGGAGCGTCACCTGCCATATGGAATCACACAATGTTACCCGCCATTCGAACAGGAAAACGCGCCGCCGTAACTCCAGCCAGACACGCCGGTACTCGATTTATCTATCTCATGGGGATAGTAGGCTGAGTTGACGGGTTTCATCAACAAATTCTTTACGAAGGTTCATAAATATACGCTGCGTCCGGAAAAAAGTAACCCCAAGACATTGTACAATAAAAATGTCAAATCTGAACGAATCTGAACAAAATTTCGTACATTTTTATCCCTATAAATTGCTAAAGCGAGCGCCGAATTTCTTTGAAAAATATTTATTTTTAGCGGAGTTATGCACAGGCAAATGCATAAATTATCATGATACAAGCAGCTTATCATGCGATAAAAGTACCTTACAGTACAGCGAGACAGTACATACTGTCTTAAAGTACTACACTCAGTATGATATAGGTTAAAACCATCTTGATTCTTGGAAATGATTATGTTTGAAAATTAGCATTAGCGTTCCTGTCCAAATCTTGCTAACCATATTTCGTCAGACCCCTTTCTCTTGTGTGGAAACAGCTACGGGCAACAGTTTACACGCGTTGCCTAGCGAGTGTAACGATCGACAACAGCGCGTCATCCGAAACGGAAAGCAGCCGACTGCTCTGTTGTCGATCGTTACACTCGCTAGGCAACGCGTGTAAACTGTTGCCCGTAGCTGTTTCCACGCAAGAGAAAGGGGTCTGCTCGAATGTGTTTGCGTGCTACTATACTAATACTCTAATAAAATGGTACGCACTAGAACATGCTGAAACACTGGAAATGGAGCAGAGTTGATGTGATTTAAATCAAGTGATTTAATTCATTCATTTAAATTGATTTAAATCATGATTTGAATCAACAATAAAAATTACGATTTAAATCACTGAATATAAAACTACAAAATGTTGTGTAAATGTGATGGCTGTTTTTAATTTGCAATCTTTTATTGGTATTTAGTGCACTGTACTGCTTGCTAACTTAATTTACTTTGTTGACTACATTAATATTTGGTTATATCTGAGCTGGTAAGTTAGCTTAACCTGATATACTTTACCAAAGTTAACATCGCCAATTACTTGGCCTTGACTCTTGTTAATTGCTCGTGTTGTTTTGGTAGTTACTTTCAACAATCATCATGCTTACAGGTATTAGAAATGTTATGGTCTTCATCATTGTCTACTATTTCCCTTTAAAAGTCTGACAAATTGCAGCCCCGTAAATATTCACAAACATTTGAATGCATCACCAGGTTAAAATAATTCTTTGCCAGGCTGCTATAAAAAAAATTAAACTAATTAAAAAAACTCTAATCAAGGCCAATTACTGTCATCCATAAACTAACACATACATTATCACAGATAGCATAGAATGGTGTAAAAATCTAACAAAAATAAAAAAAAAAAATAAATTGATTTAAATAAAAAAAAATCTGATTTTAATATTAAAAAAATCGATGCTTTCCATTTTTATTTTTAAAAATCGTGATTTTGTCAACCATGAAATGGTGTCAACAGGCGTATACCTACAGCAATGACAAAATGTCTTAGTAAAACCGAGAACATAAGCGAATGGAATGCACAAAGCGCGAAGTGTTAGAGGTAGCTGGCAAAAAAAGAAACGAGAAATGAAACAGCGAAACGCTGGAGAAGAACAAAAGTTAAAGTTCCGAAAACAGAAAGATAGAAAAGAATTGGGCGAGCGGGAATTGGCGAGGGCAGCAACATGGGACACAGTTTGTTGGCGGCAGGCAGCCAATATGGTAAGCAATCCTTAACCCCAAAACTTGGCCCGGCGTTCTGACGTCTCAACGATTTCAGCAATAGGCCTAACTGATTACTGACCCCCTCGGTAGGTAACGCGACGGGTGACGCCAAGCCTATTGATTAGAGCGAATCTGCTAGGTCCCTCGACATGGATCGATAGCCGTGCCTGTTTAATGCATTATACCGTCTCCAGCGCAATGCACTATAGGCCTAAGCGTTGTATAGCGGCGACACAGACATTTTACTAGCGCTATGTAGGCCATAGATGTGATAAACGTTTACAACGTTTATAAAAAAAAATCTTTGTAAACGCGTTTATTATTTTGTCAACGTTTATCTCAATAAAAATCACACGAGCGAAACGAAGCAAAATTATGACAACGACGAAGACACTACCGCATAACTACTTGGTGCAGAACTTGGTAGATGCCAGAGATGACATCACTCGTCTTCAGCAACAGCTTCGCAGCGCTCTTGATAACGTGCAGCAGCAGCTCAGGCAAAGCCAGGCAAAACGTAAACGGCGAAACTATTGGATAAGGAGAGCCCAATATGATGCCAAAAAGAAAGTAAAACAAACGCGAGCCGAGTTGCAGCTGGCATCTGACACTGAGAGCGATTTACGTCGTCAAGTGACAGAACTGCAACAACAACAACAACTGCAAAAAGCGAATGACAATAAACTGGGTAAGTTTTTTATTGATAAGCTGCATGCTGGCAATCAGTGTTATTTTACTATTGTAAATGAGACATAGAATTTAGATTTTAGACTACTTTTTCCAGCTGTCAGCCTCTGCTACAAACAGGTGCCAATATGCATTTTTTCAGATTTACTGTTAAATTTTCAGCTGTGTGGCAGCTGCCGTGTATTTTGCTAACTCTTTATTTTTGGGTTTGGCGGCCACTTTCAGTAGTCATTCGTTGGAATTTCTTACAGAAACATTTTCGAGTTTGCCGTAAGAATGTGACCGTAATCTGTATAAAACCACAAGTTTGTTGTCAAAGCTGACATTGTAAACTAACGTTGACGTTGACGTTGAAAAACTGACGTTGTAAACGTTTATCACATCTATGGCCTACATAGCGCTAGTAAAATGTCTGTGTCGCCGCTATACAACGCTTAGGCCTATAGTGCATTGCGCTGGAGACGGTATAATGCATTAAAC
>Ga0209367_1000071_pt1 | contig 62436 bp, 54 predicted proteins | sample WorMetLIZISLAND2_FD_187412 | JGI IMG/M metagenome (GOLD analysis project Ga0209367, IMG submission 187412) | Marine gutless worms symbiont microbial communities from Max Planck institute for Marine Microbiology, Germany - Olavius geniculatus... ...
GATCCCCACTATCGATATGATGATTATCCTCATTATGAGGCTTTCCGGAATCCGGCTACGCAGAACCAAATCATGGGGACTCGAAGACATCGCCTTAAATTAATCCTTTAAATGGTAGATAGACCCGTTGATTAATTTTCACGAATACAGATCAAATTTTTAATTGAAAGGATAAAGAGAATGAAAGCACAAGTGCTAAATCAATATGATGATGATCTTACTGCTGACAGTTGGGTAAATCTGGAGACTGTCGATGATCCTAAAATTGAAAAAGCAAACGACGTCATTGTGCGCATTGGCGGCGCTGGAGTTTGTCGAACTGATTTGCACATTATTGAGGGTGTGTGGCGCACGCATATGGATCCAGACGGCAACAGCCTCTTACCATTGATAATGGGCCATGAAAATGCAGGCTGGATTGAAGAGGTCGGAAAAGACGTAGAAGAATTTAAAAAGGGGGATCCGGTGATTGTTCACCCCAAGATTACCAGTGGAACCTGCCTGGCATGCCGTCGGGGTCATGATATGCATGGCGAGGGACTTTTTCCGGGACTTGATTCGAATGGCGGCTATGCCGAAGCGCTTAAAACTTCGGTACGCAACCTGGTAAAACTGCCGAACAGCCTGGCACCCAAAGATGTTGCCCCTTATTCGGACGCCGGCCTTACAGCCTACCGTGTGGTTAAAAAAGCGACCCGCCATTTATTGCCCGGCGAATATTGTGTAGTCATTGGTGCCGGCGGGCTGGGTCACATCGGGATTCAGTGCCTCAAAGCCATGTGCGCTGCCGACGTGATAGTGGTCGACATATCGGATACGTCCCTGGAACTTGCCAAACAGGTCGGCGCCGACCACATCATTAAGGCCGAGGGCTCAGAAGTGGATGCCGTACTGGAGCTGACCGGTGATGTCGGAGCGGAGGCAGTAATTGATTTTGTGGGAGAAAAAGGGACTACCGCCAAAGGGCTGGCCATGACACGGCCCATGGGCAATTACTATATCGTGGGATATGGTGAAGATATTCAGATACCGGCTGTGGATTTGATTATATCCGAGCGAAATATTATTGGAAATCTGGTCGGCACCTGGGCGGAGTTGGCAGAGTTGATGGCCTTGGCTGACCGCGGCCTGGTCGAGCTGGCCATTCAGGAGTATAAATTAACTGATGCCAATCAGGCTCTGAGTGATTTGAATAACGGCAAAATCAAGGGACGAGCGGTATTGATTCCTTAAGTTAACCCTGCTGCATATAATTATCAAACCCTATTGAGTGGCTGCGATGAAAATTACTGTCGTTAGCTATTGATCCTGGATTCCCGTTTCTGGATTCTGGATGCACATGGTAATCACCGAAAGTGTGCTTGTTGCTATCTGGTATCCAGGAACCAGGATCGATCATCCAGCATAGAGCATCCAGCATCCAGTATCCAGTATCCAGTATCCAGCATCAGGTAACCAGGGTATTCCCGATCATCAGACGCAGCAAATTCGGTATATCACTATCTGAAGAACCAATCCTTACAAATGATCAACAATCTCCCGGTTGAGACTTCCGACAGAATAACCCTCAAGATCAAGAGCAACATACAAGAATCCAATTGATTTCAAAAAACCTACTACCCGGTTCCGCATTTCTTCATCAAACACCAGGTTCGGCAAATCTTGGGCAGATAATTCGAGCCGGGCAATCTCGCCGTGATGTCTGAGCCGAACCTGTTGCGAGATATTTAGGCTGCGAATAAAAGCTTCCCCCTGATCTATCTGCTTAAGTTTCTGCACGGTGATCCGGTTGTGGTAAGGAATACGTGAAGCCAGGCAGGCACAGGATGGTTTGTCCCAGGTCGGCAGTCCGAGGTTTTTTGACAGGCCCCGGATCTGTGGTTTGGTGAACCCGGCTTCGCTCAGCGGGCTTCGCACCCCCAACTCGCAGGCAGCTCGGGATCCTGGCCGGTAGTCCTTATGATCATCAGCATTTTCGCCGTCCAAAACATGCAAAAGACGATGTTCGCCGGCCAGCCTGATCAGACTTTCATAGCGTTTTTTCTTGCACAGGTAACACTTGTCGTGGGGATTGCGCCTGAAACGCAGATCCTCCATCTCAGGGCCTTCGATCAGCAAATGTTCGACATCGAATTCTTTGGCAAGTGTCAGGGCATCTTCTTTCTCATGCCGGGGCATGACCTCGGAAACCGCAGTTACGGCGAGAATGTCATCCCGGGGCAGGACTTGCCGGGCAACGAACAACAGCAATGAACTGTCGACGCCTCCGGAAAAAGCGATCAGAACACGTTTCATCGACCGCAGGGTTTCCTTAAGGCGGCGGTATTCCTCAGCAAACGAGTTTCCATTCTGTTGCTCGGACATCGGGTTTGCTCCTTGCGCCGGTACCGGCTCGTTACTGCATGGTGTAGCCGCCGTCAACGGCATACACCTGCCCTGTAATATAGCCGGCCTCGGCCGAAGCAAGAAAAACGGTCAGCCCCACGACGTCGGCCGGACTCCCCAATTTACCCAGAGGTACCTGATAAGTGGTGTAAGCTTTAAGCGCGGTTTCCGGGAAAACATCCATGGCCGTGTCCGTCTCGATTATGCCCGGCGCGATGGCATTGGCCGTAATTCCCATGGGGGCCACCTCCCTGGCAAGGGCCTTGGTCAAGGCGATGACCCCGCCCTTGGCGGCAGCATAAGGGACCATGCTCACCGCCCCGACCAGCCCGGCAACGGATGCGATGTTGATAATGGTGCCGGTGCGCTGCCCGCGCATGGTTTCCAGCGCTATCTGGCTGCATAGAAAAACGCTCTTGAGATCAAGCGCCATAACCTTGTCCCATTCGTCATCGGTCACCATGGCAAATGGTTTTATGGGAAATCCGCCGGCATTGTTTACCAAAATGTCCAGACGGCCGAATTTTTCGACTGCGCTTCCGATCAACCACTCGACCTGGGATCGTTCAGTGACGCTGGCCTGAACCGCCAGCGCCTGCCGCCCCAGTTTCTTGATTTCTTCAGCAGCCGCTTCGGCAGCGTCTTGGCTGCGGCTGTAGTTGATAACGATATCAGCCCCTTCGCTCGCCATGGCCAGAGCGATCTCGCGGCCAATCCCCCGGCTGCTTCCCGTAACCAGGGCGACCTTGTCCGCCAGTCTCATATGCACCTCCTCACGCGTCTATTTCAAATCGACAAAACCGTTCCTTTATACCTGATAAGAGTTAAAAAGCTGGGCAGCTAAATTGGAACCGGAGTGATGGTTCCCTTTGGGGCAAACCAAAGACTGATCCTATGGGCTCGGATTCTTAGCCCATTCCTCAAGCGCCCTCGATCACACCGATAACCGTGCCGACCTTCACCTTAGATCCGGCTTCGACAATGATCTCTCTTAAAGTTCCATCGGCAGGCGAGGTGACATATAGAGTGATTTTTTCGGTCGTTGCTTCGGCCAGCTCCTGACCTTTTGATACTTGATCACCAGCTCCCTTTATCCATGAAACGACGGTAACCTCCAAGGCACCGTCAGCTGTTGGTGGTATTTCTACATCGTAACGCAAAACCAGTCCTCCTCGATTCCTTTAACGTCTCAGTCCATAAAATTAGCAAAAAAGAGCTTCAACTTTTAAGACTACCTGCAAGATCGTTCCATGTCATACCCCGGTATTCAAACCCAAAGGTTTTTTGCAATATCTTCTTCAGCTCGACTTTGATCTGATTGACAGGTGGAGTATTTCCCAAAATCTGCTGCATGGAAGTCACGGGCATCTGCTGGACGCCGCATGGATTAATCAGGCCAAAAGCCGCCAGATCCGGATCGATATTCAGGGAGAAGCCGTGGAAGGTGTAGCCATGCTTCACGGCTATACCGACCGCTGCAATTTTAGCTTCGTTGTGCCAGACGCCCGGAAGGCCGTCTTTCTTGCCGGTCCTGATATCATAGCCGGCCAGCAATTCAATCAGTACATCTTCAAGCCGGTGTAGATACTGATTCGCGTTGAGACCGATGTCTCCCAGATACAGCAAGGGAGACATGATCAGCTGACCCGGTCCATGATAGGTGACATCTCCACCCCGGTTTACCTCCAGGACTTCGATGCCGCGTTTCTCGAGGTCTTCCTGCGAAGCGAGTATATTGTTCCGGCTGCCGGACCGACCTATAGTAAATATCGGGTGATTTTCCTGCAGAATAACAGTCGTTGTCATTCTGCCGCCCAGTCGCGCCTGAAGGACTTGTTCCTGAATCGTAAAAGCCGGGGCATATTTGATCAGGCCCAGATCCAACCAGTAGCCGGTTTGTTTTTTAACGGACATTGTTCAACCATCACCGTTCAATCTGAACCCCTACTTTGCAGGATTTCTTTGTCGCAGGGTGGGCAGTACCCTCAAATCGCCGCCGATTTCACCCGCCAGGCTATTTTTGGCTCAGTCCTCAATCCTCGTTACTCATTCCTGGAGCGTAGCGCTAAAGCGGACACAAGACTCCGCCGCACTGCTGGTAAAGGGCCTGCAGGTCGCCGTTGAGCTGGGCAAAAATATACACCGGTGCACAACCCGGGTACTCGGTTACTTTCTTGGCTACCTTCATTGCTTCTTCGACCTTATCCTTGCTCGGAAAAAGTTTCCAGCAGTCGCCGGTCACGAACAGATGTTTATCTTTGACTTCCTCCGGCTCGAAATCGGGCACTCCCCCGGCGACAATATAGAGATCTCCGACTTTGTCGTTGAAATCTTTGGTGTCAACGTTGTTGTTGAAGTTGTCCAGGGCCCCCCGGATGTTGACGAAACAGCCGGGGCAGGTCTGCTGAATAACAGCGTGAATGCCGGGAATCAATCCTGTTGGATCATTCATGGGCCTTTTGAAAAATTGGCGTACATCCGAAATCGGAGCTCCCACAACCTCGATGTCGTCGATTTCCCGGACGCCCAATCCTTCTGTCGCTGCGATGCGGATGGCCGGAACTTCAATCGTTTCAAACCCCATGACATAGGAGGTCACGGCATCCACCGCCACGGTCTGGGTGCCGGCGATCAGCAGGTTCATTTCGACCGGTGTGCCGGCATGCGGTCCCTGACCTTCCATGGCGATGACGGCATCGACCAGGGTCAGGTCGGCCTCACGCACCCGCAGCAGATCGGCACATTTCTGGCCCAGATCCAGCCGATGGACGTCTTGCTGCTCCCCGCTGGGATGGATGTTGGGGATGATGCCCTGCCAATTTTTGACTCCCAGGGTCACCGTTCCGGCCAGATGGGTTTTCATTTTAGGCAGATTTATAACGCGGTCGGCATCCAGCAGCGGTTTGTAGATTTTGGCCTTGCGGTACAATTTGGCGCCTTCTATTTCAACGTCCACCAATTCCTCTTCGTCAAAGAAGATAACCTTGTCGGCGCCGCCGCGCTCGGCAGCCGCCCGCATGCCGGCCATCTCAAAAGCCGGTCGGGCTTTGCCCACATGCTGACCCAGGGAGGGGTTGTCACCAACCCAGACCTCTTTGGCCTTGGAATTTTCCTTTAAAAAGCTGACTACGGCTTCGATCACCCTTGGATCAACAACTGAAAAGCTTTCCGGCGGTGCCTGAAAGGCAAGGTTCGGTTTTACCAGAACCGTTTCGCCCTCCTTAATGATACTGTCAATGCTGCCCACTGAGAGGGCAATGGTCTCAGCAATTTTTTCCTTGAGCTGTGCGATATCTTCATCATAGCGGACAAACTTACCACCCAAAAATTCAGAGTTGCCTTTCAATCCACCAGTTTTTACAATCGCCACTTTTGGTTTGGACATGATCGCCTCCTTCAGTTTATTTTAAATATTATATTTAAAGCGCAATCCTCTCGGGGCCTGATTGGTTTAGCGCAAAAAAGCCTGATTTTTTTTAATTTACCAGGGCATCGTTGTCGTAGAGACAGCATTTGTCTGGTGGCAGGTGCAAAGAAATCGTATCTGCGTTAATCTGCTCTTTTCGGTTAATTTTTACTTTAATTTCCAAGTCATCAAAATGACAGGTAAGCAATCTATAATTGCCAAAGTCCTCGTCATTCTTGATATTGCACGCAATTGTGTTTTCCTGTTGATCCCGGCCTAGGGTGATGAACTCTGAACGTATCCCAAACTTTATATTATTGGATTTGAGCCGGTTTAAGTCATAATCAAGTTTCAATTTTTGCTGCCCGAGCTTGATCTTGTTGTTTTCGATTGAGCAGGAATACATGTTCATTGCCGGGGATCCGATGAAATAGGCTACGAAGGTGGTCTGGGGTTTTTCGAATAGTTCTTTTGGGCTTCCGCTTTGCACGATGCTGCCATGATCCATGACAACGATGTTTTCAGCAAATGTCATTGCTTCGTTTTGATCATGGGTTACGTAGATTAAGGTGGTTTTGTATTTTTCATTGATCTCTTTCAGGGTCCTTCTCAATCTGAATTTCAAATCAGGATCGATCACGGTCAGGGGTTCGTCCATCAAAATGGCGGAAACTTCGTCTCTCACCAAACCCCGCCCCAAAGAAATTAGCTGCTTTTGGTCTGCAGTTAACTTTTTTGCGGATTTCGTTAGATGGTGGTGGAGATTTAAGGTCTCTGCCACTTCGTATACTTTCTTTTTTATGATGTCGCTGCTCACCTTCCTGCAAATCAACGGAAAGGCGAGATTCTTTTCGACGGTCATCGTATGATAGATTACCGGAAACTGAAAAACTTGAGCAATATTTCTGGATGCTGTCGGCTGTTGTGTCACATCTACGCCATCAAATAGAATACGACCACTATAAGGTGTGACAATACCAGACATGATGTTGAGCATGGTGGTTTTTCCGCAACCAGAAGGCCCTAAAACAGCATATCTGTGGCCGTCATTCCAGGTGATGCTGAATGGTTTCAGGGCATAGTCTATTTGCTCGGCTTGGGGATGATAGGTGTGGGCGACTTCTTTTAATTCAATCTTTGCCATTTGTGTTACTCTTGAAATGGTGACTTTACCAATTGAGATTCCATATCAAAGGCGTACATCTGATCAACGTTAATATCAATCATCAGCTTCTGGTGTGCATCAAAAGCGACGAGATCTTCCATAAGGGCTACGAGCGAAACACCATTATTTTCAAGATGCAGGAAAGTCTCCGAGCCGCTAATTTCTGAGAATTCAAGGGTGAATGGAATGCCGTTTTCATGAATAGTAAGCTCTGCTGCCCTGATGCCAAAAATGTATGAACCCGGCGATAAATTTTTAAAATGATCCGGCAGCTCCAGTTTAAAATCACTATTAATAACAATTTCTTGATCTGAAATGCTGCCACTCATCGTGTTCATGACCGGGTCATTCGTGATTTCAGCCACTCTAATCGTTGCCGGATTTTCAAACACGTCCTTAGCGCCTGAATGTTGCAGAATTCGCCCCTCATCCATGACGATCGTGTGACCATTTAACTGCATCGCTTCGAGCGGGTCCGTGCTGGAATAAACCAGGATGGATTCAGAAGATAGTTCAGCTGAGAAAAGGTTTTTAAACTCATCCCGTAACTGTTCCCTTAACTTGTAGTCCAAATTGACCAAGGGTTCATCCAGCAGCATGATTCGAGCTTTTTTGGCAAAGGACCTGGCTAAGGCAACCCTTTGTTGCTGTCCTCCTGATAACTCTTGTATTCTCCGGTTTTCAAAACCGCCTAGACCCACCGTGTTTATCGATTGACGTACTTGCTCATCGATTGAACGGGCGGCCAGTTTGCGCTGCTTCAAGGGGAAGGCGATGTTTTCATAAACTGTTAAATGCGGATAGTTGATAAATTGTTGATATACCATTGCCACATTTCTTTGCCATACAGGAAGTTTGTCAAATCGTTGATCATCATAAAGCAAAACGCCACTATCAAATGGCTGGAGTCCTGCAATGGTTTTGAGCAGGGTTGTTTTTCCGGATAGTGTTCTTCCTAAAAGGGTGTAGAGTTCACCTTTATTCATGTCAAACGAAATATCATTGAGATAAAATTCTTCGTCAGGTCTGTAGGTAATATTTTTAGCTATAAGAGTCATTTTATTTACTTTATGGCACCTGACAAATTTCCCTTGGACAAGTAGCGTTCCACAATGAAGGCGATGATGACCAATGGTGCGACCGAAACTAAAGCGGAGGCAGATAGGCTCCACCAGGGAGTGACAGACGAATTTAAGGCTACGATGGCTACTGGTATCAACTGAACTTTAGTGAAGGTTAGAACGAAAGCAAAAAAGAAGTCGTTCCAGCCAAAGATGATACAAAATAAAAAAGCTACAATTAAGCCCGGTATGGAATTTGGCAGGACAACCTTGTAAAAGGCCTGGAACGGATTACAACCGTCAATCAACGCTGTTTCATCGATCTCTCTGGGGACACCGTTAAAAAAATCGACCATGATCCAAACAGCAATGGGCATCAACAGGGCCACGTAAACAATGACAAGACCCAGCAAACTGTCCAGCAGTCCGAATTTACTCAACATAATAAAAAACGGAATAGACAACACAATGGGAGGCATAATTCTCTGGGAAATGAAAAAGAAAGTGATGTCATTGTTCTTAATGAAACCGGCTTTGAAGGTGAATCGCGACAAAGAATATGCTGCCAATGTGCCTAAAGTAAGGCTGACCACGCTTGCCGACATGGTCACCACGATGCTGTTTATATAAGGCGCGATAATGTCGATACCGCCTTGACCGCCACTTTTTACCAGCACCCGCCAGCCTTCCATTGTTGGTTGGAATTGGAGCCATGGTATATAAGTCGCACCACCGGTAACAGCGTTTGCATTTTTGAAGGACGTGGATAACGCCCACAAAAAAGGAGAGATCACAAAAACAGACCAAAGGGTGATAAATGCGTATTTAATTATATAGTATAAACTTTTCATTGTAGCGCTTTAGGTTTTGATCAATAAACGGTGCAAGAGTTTAGCGATAATCGTCAAACTGATAATCATGATAATTAGATAGGTGAATGACATGGTTGCTGAATATCCCAGCTGGAATTCCCTCAATCCTTTGATGTAAATATAAAAACTGGACGTTTCCGTTGCCGTTCCAGGTCCACCGGACGTCAAAACATAGACTGTATCCAAAATCTTGGACGCTTCAATCACCCTGATAATGATGGCCCCGATAGATATCGGTGCCATTAATGGAAACGTCACATAAAAAAAGGTTCTCACCGATCCGGCGCCATCGATTGCAGCAGCTAAATAAGGTTCTCTGGGTAACGACAACAAGCCGGCCAACAGCAGTAAGAACATGAACGGTGTCCATTGCCAGACTTCAACAATAATCACACTGAGTTTTCCCCAACCTTCATGCGTTAGCCATGGAATATAAGAAACACCAAAATTGCTCAGAATATCATTCACCGGCCCCAACGATTCGTGGAAAATGGTTCTCCAGATAACTGTCATGATGACCGGGGTCGTCATCATCGGTATCAAAAAAAGTACCCGTAAAAATCGTTTTAGGATAACCTCTTTCCAAACCAGGTGGGCCAGTGTAAAACCGATCACATATTGAAGAAAAACGGTGACTGAAGAAAAGAAGACAAGTCTCACCAGCGCTTCCCAATACCGGCTATCGTCCGTAAATAATCGTATGTAATTATCAATACCGATCCAATCGAGTCCCGGGACAATGATATCCCAGCTTGACAGGCTCAACCGAATCGTAAAGACGATGGGAAATATCAAAATTCCCAGTAGTACGATTAATCCGGGTAATAGGAATATTTGTTTATGTTTGAAATCCATTTGTAATGCGGTATTAGAAATTCAATTTCAAAAGGTGACCAATCACCAGTAATCAGTATGATTGCCTTTTTTACTGAAAGTTGAATTGTCGGCTTCGGGATATACTAAAAAAAACCGCCCTTTTTGAAAAGGGCGGTTGTTGATACAAAAACCTATTTATTGTCCTCTAAGGCGACAACAGCGGAGTATGCATCTCTTATCCTGTCTTCACCCAGCCGCTTGACAATTTTCTTCCACTCAGCCGCGACTTCATCAAGCGCTTCCTGCGGTGTTTTCTGACCGGCAATGGCTTTGCTCACACCTGTAGCCATGGCAGTGTAAAACTGATTGACGCCAGGTACGCGCAGATCGAACACCCTGTTATCACTTGCTTCCATTCCGCTAAGGGTTGCGGTATAGGTCTCAGCAACTTTTCTATCCCAGCCCTGATTTTCGACATAATAATTTGGATCGAAGTCAGATTTCCGATAGGGATTGACGCCAAAGCGACCAATAGACAAATCAGCTGCGTGGTTGGCTGGATTGGCAAAAAAGCAAAGATAATCAAAGGCCATGTCGTGGTTCTTGCTGTTTTTTGCAACCGCTACCCCCCATCCCCAACAGATGTATGGCGCGTGGTTATGTTTATTTTCCCAGGCACCTGTCACTCGGTTCCAGACCTTTTCAGCGCCGGGCAGAGGTGCTGCACCTACCTTATTTTTGATGGGGCTGTCATCTTGCTGGGCCTGCACAAAGGCGTCATCCCAAGAATAGCTGAATAGCGTCTGTCCCCCGCCAAATGAGAATATTTCTTCCCCTAAGCCAAAGTTCTGCCCGCCTGGAGGCATATACTTAGTCGCTTCTACAAAGTCTTTCAATCCCTCAACAAATCCAGGGCTATTGATTAGTGGTTCCATGGTTTCCAAATCAAAAAAGAAACCGCCGGGTGTTCGAGGGTTCTTGGCATAAGCAGCCGCACGACTAATAAAGGCTGAGAACATTAAATTGTCCCTTGCCACGACCTCAGCAGAGCCGTATTCTTTTTCGCCATCGCCATCCCAGTCCCAACCGTTGAAGTAAGTGGCAATTTCTGCGTATTCCTTCCAGGTTTTAGGAACTCTTAATTCCTTTCCGGTATCCGCTTTATATTTTTTTTGCATTTCCGGATTGTCAATCACGTCAGCGCGATATTTCAGGTAATGTCGATCTCCGTCAACAGGAAACTGCATCATTGTACCTTTCCAGGAGGCCACATCGATATAGTTTCGAGTCACGTCTTTCATCTGAGGCATGTCAATATACTTCTGGGGAACCTGCTGAATGTAGTTTATCCAGTCACCGATCCAGTAAGACCCTCCAAACATGACATCATATGGTGTTTGACCGGTTTGCAGGGGAACCATTGTTTTTTGAAATAAGTCTCCGAAAGGCGTATGCACAACGTTTACTTTCGCCCCGGTCAGCTTGGCAAATTGCTCTGCATGCAGCGCAGTTGGTTCTCCCATAACCGGTACCGCATGGGTGCTGATGTTTAATGTCCGGCCTTGGTAATTCTTTTTGGACATAGCGTCGTAGGAACACTCACCTGGAATATCTCCTGTTTTGGCAATGTGTGGGAATTCGTCCCCCCATTTGTCAGCGAAAGCTGCGTTGCTAACCAGAAAGACCATTGCTGCTATCAATGCTACGATGTTTAATCTCATAATGACCTCCCTCCTTTTTAATTAGGTACAAAATAGATCCGAATTATCTCCTTCTTTCTCTTCATGCACAAATGAAGCGTGAAAGAATCGCCCGCCCCCGCCTGGAAATAGCGAGGTATTTTAAATGATTTCAAAGAAACCAGGCAAAATCATTCCTCTGCATATGGGATCAAGGGATTAAGACCGCCCGGCCCTTTAACTTATCTTACCTGCGTTAAGGTCGGTCAGAGCTTGATTTGCTTCACTCAAGCGATATTGTTTTGTTGAGAGGTTGACGAATCCGCGATCTGCAAGCCCCATCATTTCGACTAAATTCCGGAAAAGTGCCTACCAGGCTTGTGGCAATAGTTTTTTCGCTGAATTTCGTCAGACTATATCCCGTCTTTTTTCATGTCAAGTCTAAATTTTTCGCAATGATTGATCACACGATCACGCCCAGGGCAATATAATAAAATTGCCGACGTGCTGTTTTTCGAGAAACGCCGCCTGGGCTTCTTTTATGCGGGATATGGGATACTGCTTCGCCAGCAGTGGCCGAATTTCGGCCTTTTCAATATAGCCCACCAGCTTTTCAAAAATCCCGACCGGCATCACCGTGGCACCATGCAGGGCGAGATCCTTTAAATAGAGGGTTCGCAAATCCAATTCAACGATCGGGCCGGCAATGGCACCTGCGGTGACATAGCGACCGCCCCGGGCCAGCAGATCGAGATACATCGCAAAATGGGCACCGCCGACAATATCGGCGACGGCATTCACTTCTCTCTCCGGCGCGGCCTTGCGAATATTTTGCTCAAGGTTTTTTTGATTTCGCTCAAAGACTTCGTATGCGCCCAAACCCCTGATCACATCCATTTTCGATCTGCTGGTGATGGCCAGCACCTTGGCATTCCTCCGACGCGCCAATTGCACAAGGGCCGAACCGACACCCCCCGAAGCGCCCGGTATCAAGATTGTCTCCCCCTCCCGCAGATCAATGCGATCCAGCATGTGTTCGGCCGTGGAATAAGCGCAGGGAAAGGTTGCCAGTTCAGCATCCGACAAACTGGAATTTAGCACAAAGGCATTTTCAACAGGCACTTTCAAATACTGGGCAAAACCGCCATCCCGCTCACTGCCAAGGAATCCGGCGAGGTTCCGGTCCTGTGGATTGGTTCGGTCTCTGATCCACGGATCAACGATGACGCGTTCACCGACCCGCTCGGCAGAAACGTCAGGCCCGACGGCCACAATCCGGCCCACGACATCCGCCCCCTGAATGCGGGGGAAAACGACTGTTTTCCCGCCCCAGGTGGCATCAGCTTCCGATGCATCATCGATGCCGTTGGCTCCATCTGTTGAAGTCGTCCCGTTGCTGACCGACTTAGAGTACCAGCCGATCCGGGTATTGATATCCGTGTTGTTTATACCGCAGGCGCCGACCTCGACTAAGACCTCATTGGAGTTCGGCTTTGGAACCGGAAAGTCTTCCCGAACCACCAATTTATCAATTCCTCCATGTCCCGTGAGGACAGCCGCTTTCATAAATTCTGTCAGCGCCATTTCGCTTCCTCCTTTTCCTCATCCCGGATGAATCGGATAGCATAGCGATCCGATCACCAGGACATCATAGAAATCATTCGGTGGAATGGATTCGATTTTTATTATTTTTTGTTTGGACAGGATCAACAGGATTACCAGGAATTTTTTTCGCCTGCGGCGAGGGACCTTTCGGCCGAAGGCCGCATTATCCTGACCATCCCGTTGATCCTGTCCAATTAATATTTGTTAAATCAGAAACCATTCATCTTTTTCTTTCAATTGTCGAAAAAATTCCGCCAAGATCTAAAAATTAGAGCAACCCATTAGATTGTAAGGCCAAACGGCCTCAATTCGTCACTTTAATCACCACCATCGAGACATCATCTTCGATGGGCATGCCGTCTCTGAACTTGTCGAGCGCAAATAAGCAGGCCGTCAGGATACCGTTGGCATCGATGTCGGGGTATCGATGCAATATCTTGATCACCGGGCTTCTGCCGAACATCTCCCCCTTGCGGTTCAGAGACTCCCACAGCCCGTCAGTGCCCAAAACGATGAATTGGCCGGCGGCCAGTCCCTCTTTGCGGTACTGCCGGTAGCACCAGTTTTCATCGATACCGAGAGCCACCCCTGTACCACGCAGCTGTTCGGTCGTTCCGGTTGCCGGATCGCAGAATATCGCCGGATTATGGCCCGCTCGCACCCAGGCCAGTCTGCGATTTTGTAAATCAATCGTTAGGTAAAACAGAGCCATGAACTGGCAGGATTCCTCGACATCACAAACCAATTGGCGGTTGACGTCCGATACGATTTCCGCCAGCGTGCCCGGTACGGCCGTTCGCTGACGCAGGTGGGCGCGGCAGGTGGCCATCAGCAATGCGGATGAAATGCCGAGCCCGCAGGCGTCACCCATGATGACATTGAGTTGCCTTTCGTCGGCCCGGGGAGCAACAAGGAAATCAAAATAGTCACCGCCGGTCTCTTCGCGATAGACATTTTTGGCCGCAATGTCCAATCCCCTGATGACCGGCGGGGATCCGGGCAAAAGAGCCAGTTGAACCTCCCGGGCGAGGTTGTATGAGTGCCGCAGGGCTTCTCCTTCCACCAGGCCGGCCGTCATTGAATTAAGATTGTCGCCCAGGACGCCGAGTTCGTCGTTGGATACGACCCGGGCTCGGTGCGAGTAATCGCCGGTCTCCACTTTCCGGATGCTGCCGATCATATCCCGGATGGGCTCCAGGATGGATCCGCCGACAAGGAAGTTCAGCCACAGCGAAAGCATGACAAAGGTGACATACAGACTGATCGTATAAATCAGCAAGTCTTGGCCGAAGACCCTCACCGGAACAGTGTGCCCCCTGGCCTCGGCTTCGACGTAAAACAGCGTGCCCACGAAAATCAGCATCGGAACCACCGTACCGGCCAGATAAAGAAACTGAATCCGGCGGCGAATCGATATTTTCCAAGCTTTTTTGTGGGATGCCAGGCGGCCTCGCGGAAAAAAGACCGGAACCAAATGTTTGCGTGAGTAAGCCTCAACCAGCAAAAGCGCCAGTCCCGCCGCCAGGCAGCCGATGACTAGTCCTCTGAATAGTGTGAAATAGACCGTATGCCATGAATGGCTGTAAAGGGGCAAAGCATTTATAGACGGAATGAGTTTTGCTAATACCATCCCGGCGGTGTCCAGCAAACTTAACCCCGTCCACATGGAAATATTCAACAGGGAAATCAAGGGCGGCAGATGAAGCAGGCGGCGGCGGGCCCGTCGAAACAGCTTCGAGCGGTATAAGTCTTCCGAGCTTGGCTGATCAAAATACAATTTCAGCGGCCTTTGGGCGAGGTACTGCAGTCCGGTGCCGATGATAATGATGGTGGCGTACATCAACACCACGTAAATCCATCCGTCCTTAAAAAAATAGTTGCGCCACAGCTTGAAAAATTCGGTCGGTGTCAACAGATACAGGGCGCCCATGATCAGCGCTCCGGTCAGGTTGGCCCCGCCATTGACCAGGTAAAGTTTGAAGAGTAGTCTGTTATTGCGGTTTTGCTTGCTCATCGTCAACTAAGTGTCTATTGTTTGAAATCCTATCATGATTGCGCAGGATTTTTATAATACGCAGGTTGAATATTTAATCATTGCTATCGATTTTTATTAATAAGATAGAGCGAAGCGATGCCATAAATCTTCAATCATCATTAGTCATTTCCGGCTTCGCCGGATTAGGCAACTTTTATCACCACCATGGTAATATCATCCTCGCGAACCGCGTCGGTTTGAAATGCTTCCAGCGATTGAAAGCATTGGCCGACAATTTCCTCTGCCATGGCATGTTTATGGCGTCGGACGATATCATAAAGATGCGCTTTGCCGAACATGTCGCCCGCCCGGTTGCGCGCCTCCCAGACGCCATCGGTGGCCAGAACGATGATTTGACCCGGGATGAGTTCGGTTTTTTCATTTTCTTCAAATATTGCCTGCCCGGAAATCCCCAGCGCCGGCCCTTTGCCATGCATTTCTTTGAAGCAGTTGGTGCCCGGATCGTAAAAAAGGGCCGGATCATGCCCGGCCCGGACCCAGTGCATGCAGCGCTTGGCCGGGTCGATTCTCAGATAAAACAAGGTCATGAAATTGCCGCTATCCTCTACGTCGGCTACCAGCTGGCGATTGACATCAGACAGCAATTGACTCAGATTCCCGGGCAAATTGGCCCGTTGCCGGAGGAAAGCGCGAACCGACGCCATCAGAATCGCGGATGAAATACCGTGGCCGGATACATCGCCGATGACAGCATCGATTTGTCGGTTGTCATTTCTGATGAAATCAAAATAATCACCGCCGGTTTCATCACAGTACAGACTTCGCGCAGCAATATCCAGATCCTCCAAATCCGGACATTTACGCGGCAAAAGGGCTTGCTGAATCTCCTGGGCCAGAAATAGTCCGCGATGCAACCGCTCCCACTCAATCAGGCCTTCCGTCATGGCATTCATGCCATCACCCATAATCCCGAGTTCGTCGTTGGACACGATCCGGACCTTTTGATGAAAATGCCCGTTGCGTACTTTGCGTGCCACGCGGACCATGTCGGTGACGGGCTGCAGAATTGACTTTCCCACCAGAATATTCAAACTGAGGGACATGATGATAAACACGATAAAAACCAGCCCGGAAAAGGTAAGAATGCTGCGGCTGAACTGGGCCGTAGAAATAAGCGTTTCATCCAGATCCCAAACGGCAAAGGCAATCGTTACGCAGAGCAAAATCATGGGAGCGTTGGTCCCGACGCCGAACAGCACCCGGATACGTCGCAGTATGGATATGCGCACCGTACCGGGTATGGCCGACAACTGCCCTGCCGGAAAAACATGCGGCACCAATTTTTCACGGACGAAGTCATCGATCAGGAAAAAGGAGATAAATGAAGCGATGATACCGATCATGAGTACCCTGAAAAAATTGTAAAAAAAACTGCTCAGGGTCATGTCTAAAATGACATACATCACCGGAGTAAAAATGATATTCAGAAATAGCCAAACCAGCAAATTGGTCAGACACAGAAGGACCGGCAGATTCAACAGCCGCCGGCGGGCTTGTAGAGCCAAAGATCCGTTGATGTCCCCAACGTGCGTCGAGCCGGTCAGGTACCTGGCTATTGGCCGCTGGATGTAGAACTGCAATATGGTGACGATCATGGCGGCGATGAAAATGAAAAGAGGAATCAACGCCCAGCCGCCCCTCGCCAGAAAATCCATCCAGTCTCTTATATAATCAAGGGGCGTAAAAATATTCAGCAGTGCGATGATGAGGTTGCCTATTAAATTAGCCGCCAAATTTCGCAGATAGAGGCCGGTCAATTGGGGATGGGGTCGAAGTTTAGCGTCCATATCTTAATGATCCGCAAACGTGGTATTAACTTAATCAGGCATCATCTGCTGCTCCTGCTGCTATAGCACATTTTTTTCCTGCTGGAGAACAGCAGATATCCCATCGATATCCTCCGGTAAAAGCCCTTCACCTTCGACCTTCCACATTTGAGCTTTATCCTTCCACTTTTGAGCTTTCAGCTTTGAGCTATTTTTTTTTGCGGCGGTAGCGAAAATCGCAAAAATCAGCGCCCTCCATAATGGTCTGGGTTCGCTCCAGAGAGATATCCGGATTGAAGCCTTCGATCAGCGCAAAATCGCGCGCACAGGAAAAGGTTGTTCCAATTTCACGAATTCCCAGGCTTTCATAGAGCTCGGCATAGCGGCAGCGGGTAACATTGAAAGACAGCACCTCATCGGATTCTTCGATTACATCGATTTCCAGGGCATTGTCTTTGGTCCAATAGGCCAGCGAATCGACAAAATGTTTCAATGAATCGCCTCCCATTTGTTGGCTGAGGGCGGCACCCTGCTCCCGGGCTATTTTGACAATGGTGTCCCGTACCACGGTCAGCACCTCATCCCGCCCAAAAGCATCGCCTAGGGCATTGATCACCGGGATTAGAATGCGGGCTTCGACTTCTCGCCGGGTCAGCACCCCGAGTTTGGCATTTAGCTGGTCCTCAGGTAAGGGCTGTTCACCGGGATTCTTCAAATTATGATCATCGGACATTTATTTTTCCTTTATGTTTTAATTTTCAGGTGTTTATCATCATAGACATATATAGATCGATCTGATTTCTTTCCACCAATAAGGAATCATAGACAACCAAAGATTCTCAATTAGTAGGAGTTTAGCCCAGCAATCATTACCTGGCAAGGGTTTTATGTATCTGAAGTTTCACTATCGAATCAATGCATTGGCATAGGGGTTGCCTGATTTATTATGTTAAATTTCCGGCCAGGTTCCGGTATAAACTTTACAAGCAATCCCGAATTGTTTTATAAGATATATATAGCTATCCAATTGCGGCGGAAAGGAGTGTTGCCAATGAGTGAATTCGGAGAAAAAATCAAAAGCCTGCGAAGCGAACGGAACCTGACCGTGAAAGATGTTTGCCAACAGGCCGGCATTCCCCAATCCAGGTTGAGTGAAATGGAAAGGGGTGTCAGGCTGCCCACAGCCGGGCAGATCAGTATACTCGAAAGTTATTACGGCCTGGAATCAGGTGGGCTGGTGGATTTGGAACAAGTATAATGATAACTTCAATCTAACAAATTGAACAAGGCCACGAATTAGCCCGAATTTTCACGATATTCCTTTTTAGTAGGAGGAACCTGCTATTCAAGCATTGTAATTATTCGTGTAGATTCGTGCCAATTCGTGGCTTAAGAAAAGATAGGCAGCTAAAATCACATAGGTATCGTACTCGTCCAAATGAATTAACAGGCGTTCTGACTATGAAATCGGTCGTTCCGATATTGATTTTGATCCTTTTAATGAGCCTGTATCCGATGGCTGCCGGGGCCGATCAGCTGCCCGGTAAAAATCCCGCCAGGAAAGGATCCGCATGGCAAGAATTGGCCCCGGGACTCGCGCTGGGTGTATTTGAGGCCCCTCGCCCTTCCGAAATCGGCGATTCAAAAGTACGGGTTCTGAGGATCGATCCCAGGCAATACCAGCTTAAATTGCTCAATGCTTCCGCGTTCGAAGAGGGTCGGCCGCTGACGGCCAAGCAATGGAACCAACAGCACGGGCTGGTCGCTGCCATCAATGCCAGCATGTACCAGGCGGACTACAGGAGCAGCGTCTCATTGATGCGCACCAAAGCCCACATAAATAATCCAAGAGTTTCCAAAGACATGACGATCCTGGTATTCGACCGGAAAGCAGCCGATGTGCCCCGGGTGAAAATCATCGATCGCCAATGCGAAGATTTTAAAGTCTGGCGCAAGAAATACAGTACGCTGGTGCAGAGCATCCGAATGATATCTTGTACCGGAAGAAATGTCTGGACCCAGCAGCCCCAAAAATGGAGTACCGCGGCCATCGGGATCGACAAACAGGATCGCGTACTGTTTATCCATGTCGGTTCGCCATACAGCACCCATGATGTAATCGACATCCTCAAACAACTGCCTCTCGACATTTCCAGAGCGATGTATGCCGAAGGCGGTCCCCAAGCCCAACTGTATATCAAAACCGGGAATCATGAGCTGGAATTTGTCGGCAATTATGAAATTGAAATCCAGGAAGATATGGAAAAACTGATATCACGCCCGGTGCCGAATGTCGTGGGGATTGTCGTTAAAGCGAAAACCCAAGGAAAGAAGAAGAAATAGTCCGAATTTTGACTTCGACTAATCCGATCCTAGTAAAATCCGAAGGGACTGTGAATGAAAAACATGAAGACTTTGGTTGGTTTGGCGCTGCTCTTGAGCTTGACGGCAGGTTGCTCGGGCCAAATGGACGCGGTTATCCGGCGCGATGCCAAAAGAGTAGAAATTGTCTATACGGATTCGAGGCTGGCCACCGCCGAACTGATAGCCGTATTGCCCAACGGGGAACGCTTTCAGGGCAAATCCCGGAGATTCGATCGAACTCAGGAATTGATGGAGGCCGGCTCTTCCGATACCGCTGACGAATCCGGCAAGTATGACGCTTTGCAGACCTTTTCCGGCAATGCCAAGGCAACCCTGACCGGCAATCGGGGCAGCACCATAGAGTGCCGCTTTCATATAACCGATATCATCATCGGTTATTCCAGCGGCGGGATGGGAATTTGCCAGGTTTCGGATGGCCGGGTACTGGACGTGTTTTTTTAGGCTTGAACCCTGAACCTCTGAACCTTTGAACCCCGAACCTCTGAACCTCTAACCCTGAACCTCTAAACCACAAGGGGTTTTTATGGCTTATAATGAAGAACTCGATCAACGGATAAAAAAGATTGTCTCCCGCTGGAAAGGCACCGGCAGCAAAAAAATGTTCGGCGGTGTCTGTCATCTGTTAAACGGCAATATGTTCTGCGGTGTTCACAAGGACTTTTTAATCCTGCGCCTCGGTGAAGAGCCAGCACACGAAGCGCTAAAACAGCCCTGCGCTCGGCCCTTTGACATCACCGGCAAGCCGATGAAAGGGTGGGTTATGATCGCCCGGGATGGGTACGATAATGATCCGGAGTTAAAAGCCTGGCTGAACCAGGCCAAGACGTTTGCCAGATCGTTGCCGGCCAAATGAATGCTGCTGTTAAAGGAGGTCAGCGATGAAATCAATTCTATGGTTGTCAATTTGCCTGCTGCTGGCCGCGGCCACATCCCAAGCCGGTGAGGCGGACGTCGAGCGGGTAACCATTTCGGCGACGGGGGCCAATACCTTTCGCTTCGATGTCACGGTGCGCCATGCCGATGAGGGTTGGAAACACTATGCCGACAAGTGGGATGTGGTGGCACCGGACGGCACCGTTCTTGGAACCCGCACCCTATACCACCCTCATGTCGATGAACAGCCGTTCACCCGCAGTCTTTCCGGCGTGAAGATACCCGATACCATCAGGGAAGTTACCGTACGGGCCCATGATTCAATTCATAATTATGGCGGCAAAACCGTGAGGGTGACGGTACCGGGAAGATGATATTTAAGTAGTACGTTGTCGATAGCTCTGAATAGTTGCATTAGACCTGAAAAAAATCACAAAAAACAAGCACCAAATATCAAACAAAATTCAATTTCCAATATCCAATGACCCAAACTTCGGATTTATTGAAAGCCCTTAATCTTGTGCTTTTGGCTCTTAGCTCATAAAGAAATCACAGTGGGGTAATAGACCGGCCTCGTCATCTATGCGGACCGGTATCAGTCAAAAGCCGACAAATTGAATTTTGGAATTTGACTATTGTTATTTATTTGTGATTTGTATTTTGAAATTTGTAATTTAATTTGACTGGAACTTAAATATTGAATTAAAACCGTCAGATCGAATTGGACTATTCGGCCGGGACATGGCGGCTCTGGATGTTTAAAGAAGGAGATACTTCATGCTGAAAAAAAGTCGGCACTATCGGCTGAGTTTAATTTTGATTTTATTGTGGGCCTTTGCAGGGGCGGGATGTGAAACCGCCTATTACGGCACAATGGAAAAGCTGGGCTACCATAAGCGGGACCTGATGGTAGACCGGGTGGAATCCGCCCGGGATGCCCAGGAAGATGCCAAAGAACAATTTGAATCGGCCCTTGAGCAATTCAGCAGCGTCTTGCAATTCGACGGTGGTGAACTTGAAGATAAATATGATCAACTGAAAACAGCTTATGATCGAAGTTCCGACCGGGCCGAGGCAGTGCGCAACCGCATAGAATCCGTCGAGGATGTCGCTTCCGACCTGTTTGAAGAATGGGAAAGCGAACTGAAGCAATACTCCAGTGACAGCTTGCGGCGCAGCAGCTCTCAAAAACTAAAGCAGACCCGGCGACAATACAGCCAGTTGATTGGTGCCATGAAACGTGCTGAAAGCAAAATGGACCCGGTCCTGACGGCCTTTTCCGATCAGGTCCTGTTTTTAAAGCACAATCTCAATGCCAGAGCCATCGCCTCACTGCAAACCGAGCTGATTTCGGTCGAATCCGAAGTGAACTCCCTGATCAAGGACATGAATGCATCCATAAAAGAAGCCAATGCATTTATCAGCGCAATGACCGATGGATGAATATGAAGTCGAATTGCGGAAAGATAGAAGGTGGGAAGTTGGGAAGGTGAGAAGGTAGGAAGGTGAAGCAATGTGCATAGCGAAGAGATCATAGCGCCACTATGAAAACACAAGAAATTACCAAACGGCTGCTGGCACTTGGCAACCCGGAACAGGCTGCCCACAGCCAGCGGTTTTTTAAGACCGGTCCAGGCGAATATGGTGAAGGCGATGTCTTTCTCGGGATCAGAGTGCCCGTCCTGAGAAAATTGGCCAAAGAATATTCGGATTTGCCTTACAAAGAAGTCAAAGCAATTCTAGGCTCAAAATATCATGAGCTGCGACTGATGTCCCTGTTAGTCATGGTCAATCAGTTTTCCAAGGGCGATCCAAAAAAGAGAAAAAGCATTTACAACCTGTACTTAAAAAACACCCGCTTCGTCAATAATTGGGATCTGGTGGATGCGTCCGCCCATCACATTGTCGGCCCTTATTTAATGAATGTGAGCAAGGCACCGCTCTATCAACTGGCCCGTTCCGACCTTCTGTGGGAACGGCGCATCGCCATCATGTCGACCTTTCACTATATAAAAAACAACAAATACTCGGAAGCGCTGAAAATATCCAATATGCTTCTGGCCGACAAAGAGGATCTGATCCAAAAAGCCGTGGGATGGATGCTGCGCGAAATCGGCAAACGCGACTTGCCGCGCGAAGAAGCTTTTTTGAAACAACATTACCACGACATGCCGCGAACGATGCTGCGCTACGCTATTGAAAGATTCCCCGAACCGAAGAGAAAAAAATATTTGCTGGGGCAGATTTGAAAAGGTAGAGGATACATCGGCATGAAGAGACAAAGCCTATATCTTACGCTTTTAATCACCTCGTTAGTCGTTTTGGCCTGTGCCGTAAACCGGGGCAGCGACGATGAGATGATAAACGGCCACCTGATCACCCCGCAAAATCTCAATTCCATTGTCGGCCTCGAATGGAATCTGGTGAAGATGATAAAAGACCTGGCAGCCATCGCACTGGTAAAAGATTCGCAGACAACCTTTTCGTGCGATCCGGATGGCAGGGTAACCGGAAAAGCGACCTTAAACCGCTATTCCGGCAATCTGAAACTGCAGGCTGACGGGGAAATTGTCTGGAGCAAAGCCTTCATTATGACCCGCATGGCCGGACCGCCGGAGTTGATGCGGCAGGAGGCGGATTTCTCCCAAATCCTGGTGAAAACAAGCCGCATGTATCTGAAAGATTCTACCCTGGTGTTGACCAATGAAGACCGGTCGTATCGCCTGGAATTCGAGCTAAACAAACAATAAATCTTGTCAGGTCCCGAGCGCCATTTTCTTGACGATCAGCCTTGTCCTGACTGCTACGCTACCTCCAGGAACCGGCCTGGCGACGATCTCGCCCAAAAACGATTTATTGCTCCAATCCCCCGTGAATATTGGCTTTACGGAATATGCCACCACCCTGTGATACCGCGTAAGTATCCAAAAGGTACAATTTTTGCGTAATTGCCGGGCAGTTAAATGTTGAATTGCCAGTCCGCAAAAAAGCATCTATTCATATCTAGCTAATTGCCATCTGTACAAAATGCTGGTGGAGCCATGAAAACATTTAAAAAATGCAGCTGCTGCAAATACACCTGGTATACGCGGGATGAATTTCTGCAGGACGCAAGCATCGATCTAATCGGCTATCAGGCAAATTTTTGCAATCTGGAGTTAGGTTTGTTCCTTTTCAATCATCTGACCTGTGAATCTACCATCGCAATTTCAGCCGGCTTTTTCAAGGAGCTGAACGACGGTCCCGTGTTCACCGAGAGGTTGACCGGCACGGAAGTCTGCCAAGGTTTTTGCTTGGACATGGATGCGTTGGATCATTGTGAAAATCAATGCGAATGCGTCTGGGTCCGGGACATTATGCAAGTCATCCGGGCTTGGCCAAAAGGTATGCAGCAACTCGCAAAGGCTGCCCAGGGATAGTCCGCCAGAGCACCTTGTGCAAAGCACTGCAAATGTCGCCCCACCGTCAACCATCTCCGGTCATGCCCCTTACCCGCTTTCAAGCTGCTACCTTTTTTGCTAGATCTTTCGTGATCAGACCGGCTGTCCGCTAATCGTCGGCAGCGCTCGTATCTGACATCCAACAATCATCATCCATCACCATTAGGCCGGCATCCGGTATCCAAGATCGAGTATCCAGCATCCAGCATCGAGTATCCAGCATCGAGCATCCAGTATCCAGCACCCAGTATCAAGCATCCAGCATCCAGTATCAAGCATCCAGTATCAAGCATCCAGCACCCAGCATCGAGCATCCAGTATCCAGCATCCAGTATCCAGCATCCAGTATCCAGTAGTCCAGTCTTTGACGGGTTTCGTGACACTCAACCCAACCTGATTGCCGTAGGCCAAAAATCCGGCCAGGCGCTCTTTCTATTCCGACGACATTTTGATATAGCTGAATAAGGGATGTCGATGTATCCTGACTAAAAGTTAATGCACTTCATGTAAGGAAGGAACTACTCACAGATGTTCACCCACGCAGTCACCAGAAAACCATGTGAGAATTTTGCGGGCGGCCTGACCACTACCGTCAGTGCGCAGCCGGCCGATTATGGCTTAATGCTTGAACAGCATGATGCATACCTCGCGGCGCTGAGGGCGGCTGGGCTTGAAGTAATCGTTCTCGACCCGCAGCCGGACTACCCGGATGCGCACTTTGTCGAAGATACCGCCGTGGTCACCGCGGAGACCGCCGTCATCACGATTCCGGGAGCTGACGCCCGCCGGGGCGAAGAAGAATCAATTATCCCGACTCTGGCCGAATTCAGAAAAATCGAACGCATTCAGCCCCCGGGGACGGTGGACGGCGGCGATGTGCTTCAGGTCGACAGTCATTTTTTTATCGGCATCTCGGAGCGCACGAACCCGGCGGGCGCCGAGCAGCTCGGCCGGATTCTACAGGGCTATGGCTACACCTGGACCACGGTACCTGTCGGTGCCGGCCTGCACTTTAAATCCAGTGTCAATTATGTCGGCCAGAATACGCTGCTCGTCACCCCGGATTTCAGCGCCAGCCCGCAGATTGAAGGATACGAACAAATTGAACTGGACAAGGCGGAAGCCTATGCAGCCAATACCCTGCTGGTCAACGGGCACCTGCTGATTCCTGCCGGCTATCCCGCGACATGCAGCCGTCTTGAAAAGCTGGGTTTGGCCATAATTGAACTGGAGGTCAGCGAGGTACGCAAAATGGACGGCGGTTTGACTTGCATGTCGCTGAGGTTCTGAGCAGATAACAGAGGTCAGATGACAGAGGTCAGAGGTCAGAGGACAGACTTTGGAATCGGAAGGCGGAATGCGACCTTCGACGAGCTCAGACGAGACAAAGTCGGAAGACTGAGGGCGGAGGGCTTCGATTGTGGATTTCGGATTGCGGAATGCGGATTTAAATGAATAGAAACCCGAAATAGATGCAATTGACAGAAGATGGATGTCGGATGACAAAGGACCCGTCTTCGCTCTCCGAGCTACGCCGCGGCAAGCAGAGGAAAGAGGTCGGAAGTCACAAGACAGAAGGGTTTCGATTGCGAATTGCGGAATGCGGCTCTTTTAACCAATCATCTCCTCCACCTATCAATTATTTAGCTCAACCATGAACCGACTATTTTGTTACGGAACGCTTCAAGTCCCGGAGGTTATTCGAACGGTCACCGGACGAAACTATATGGGACAATCGGCAGCTATAGACGGGTATGCCGGGTATCGGGTGAGAAACGCTGAATATCCGGGCCTCATTCGCGTTGCAGGCAGCAAAACCAATGGCATATTGTATGATAATGTCAGTGAAAAAGACCTGAAAGTGCTGGATTTGTTCGAGGGAAGCATTTACACCAGACGACTGCTAAATGTTGTCTGTGCAGACGGCAGTGAAACCAAAGCCTGGGTTTATGTTATTGCCGAGCATCATCGGGATATCCTCACCAATGAATGCTGGGATTTAGAAGAATTCCTGGCCGATGGCTTCTCGAGCTTTATGAAGGGATACGTGATCGGAAGAAAGGATGTTTTTTCTTCGTGAATTGCAAAGGCTATTGAGCTGCTGCCTTTTCTTCATTTAAACCAAAGTATGTGGGCGGAAGCATAAATACTATGAGAAATCGAAAGAGAGACAATCGTCCAATAATTGCATCAAGCGGTCATTTGGTTGCGGCATTCAGCTTAATTGCCATTTTGGGCTTGCCCGCCGTTGCTACCGGCGGTGGCTTGTACCTCAATGAATTCGGCACTCCCAGCATGGGGGTTGCCGGTGCGGGTGCCAATGCCGTGGCGGTTGATGCCTCCACCTCCTTCCACAATGCCGCGGGCATGACCCGGATCAAGGGCAAAGAATTAATGCTAACGGGTGGGCTGCTGAACGCGACCGTCGAGTTCGACCCGGATGACGACACGCCAATACTCGGCGGAGACGGCGGCGATGCTGGCGGCCCGGCTCCGATCATCAGCGGGTTTTATGTTAACAGCCTGTCTGATAGATGGAAGCTGGGGCCAACCTCATCACCATCACCGGGGCTGTGCTGGATTACGATGATGACTGGGCCGGTCGTTATTTAAACACGGAAGTCACCCTGCTCAAAGGCGACTACAAGCGCAACGAAATCATTTTTTTCGCGCCAAACGCCAACTGGAAGTTTTAACGGACTTAACGCCATAGTTACATTAGATTTTAAACTCAAACATAGATGCTGTATTGAAAACCATTGCCAGAATTGACTGATCCTGGATGCTGGTTAGGGAATCCTGAATGTTGTCAGATTCACCGCTAGGGTCTTTTTAGTCATCCAGTATCCAGCATCCAGTATCCAAAATCCAGTATCCGGTATCCAGTATCCAGCATCCAGTATCTCCAGCATCTGCTCGCAAATAGCAAGGGTCTCAAGCATATCTGCCAGGCTAAGTATCAATAATCTATGCAACTTTAGGATTAGTTCTGATCCTCGCCTAAATAATGCTCCCGGAGGACTGTTTTGCGCACTTTGCCCAGGGCGGTTCGGGGAAAATCGGCGGCAAATATCACCTGTTTGGGCCACTTATAGCGCGCCAGCTGTCCCTCGCAAAACCCGATCAGCGCTTCGCCTCTAATATCCGCGCCCGGCCGGGTCTTCACGAAAGCGCAGCCCACCTCACCCCAGGTTTCATCCGGGATGCCGATGACGGCGATGTCCTCAACCGCCGGATGATTGCGCAGGACCCTTTCGACTTCGGCCGGGTAGACGTTCTCCCCCCCGGAAATAAACATATCCTTGGCCCGGTCAATCAGGTAGAAATACCCGTCATCGTCCATGCGGGCCAGATCCCCGGTGTGCAGCCAGCCGCCCCGGATTGTGTCTTCGGTTTTAACCGGATCCTGCCAGTATTCCGTCATCATGATGGACCCGCGCACGACAATCTCTCCCACCCGGCCGGGAGCACAGGCTCGACCCTGGCGATCGACAATTCGCACTTCGGCGTGAAACACCGGCTTGCCTACCGAACCCGGTTTGCGCAGGACGTCTTGCTCGTGGGCCCATAGGAGGATGGACGTCTCGGTTTGACCCATGATCTGGCGCAGCGAAAATCCGGCCTCTTTGAATCGGGCCATGAGTTCGGGCGTTAATTTTTCGCCGCCGATAGCGCAGACTTTCAAGGTCGACAAGGCGCTTTTATGCTCTGACTCAGCTTTGACCAGCGACTTGTATACGGTCGGAACCCCCAGAAATTTCGTTACCTGGTATTTCCGAATATCCCGATAAGTTCGGCGGGGTTCAAAGCTTTTATGAAGCACGAGGGTCGCGCCCTTGTAGATTACCGGCGAAGCTTGAATAAACAGCCCGCCGGAATGAAAGAGGGGCAATACTACCAGCATAACGTCATCGAAATGGAGCTTGAAGAAAATATCTGCATTCAGGCAGTTAAAAAACGTTTTGCGGTGTGAAAGCACGGCCCCTTTCGGTTGACCGGTGGTCCCGGAAGTATACATGATCACATGGGCCTCTTCGGGCCCGGCAGGCGTCATCAAATCGGTTAAAAAAGGTTGTTGACCGTCGAATGCGGCAGCTTCACCGCGATAATCCAGGATGGCGCCGCCAATGGGATTTTCGGCAATAGCGGCCAACAGCATCAAGGGGCGGCCGCGGTTCAATTCCAGGCTCGAGACGGTAGCGGAAAAATCTTCCCCGAATACGAAAAGCCGGGGTCGGGAATCGGTGAGGGTATATTCCAACTCCGGCGCCGCCAGCCGGTAATTGATTGGTACGAAGAGGGCACCCATCCGGGAGCAGGCCAGGAAGAGTTCCAGAAATTCCGGACAATTGTTGAGCATAACCGCTACCCGATCACCTTTCTCGATCCCCAGGGACTGCAGCCAGCAGCAGGCCCGGTTGACTTTCTGGTGCAATTGCAGATAGGTGATCTTGTTTCCTTCGAAGACAACGGCCGTTTTGTGGGGATGCAGTTCGCTCCAGCGCTTTACCCACCAGGCAATGTTCATTGATTTGATCATGGTACGACCCAGGTTCCGTCTACATTAGTCCACTATAGTTATAAGTTCGCATTGCGCAGCTTGATTCAGAGTAATTGAAATGACTAAAATTAGAAAATGTCTAAATTGACTAAAATTAAGGATGTTAATCATTTTATAGGGGAGTTGGTTTTTTGAGCAATTGACCCGAGCTCCGCAATGCATAGTCCTACATCGATAAAAACCATCCCACCCTTTTGACATATCTACGATCTTGAGCTTTAATCTTTGACCATTGACCTTTCACCTTTCAGCTTTGACCTTTCACCTTTGAGCTTCCAGCTTTCATCTTTGACCTTTCACCTATGAGCTCTGAGCTTCCAGCTTTCATCTTTGACCTTCCACCTTTGAGCTTTGAGCTATGAGCTATGAGCTTAAACCTTTGAGCCTTTAGCTTTGGCCTTTCTGGCCTCGATTTCAAACCGACAAGCCTCATCCCCCATTGCCCGGCACTGTACTTCAGCCGCGTTGCAGGCCCGGTCGAACAGGACCTCAGCCATCCCTGCCAGCACCCCCCGGATAAGGTGGCAGACTCCCTGGGAAGACCGGCCATAGGCCTGGGCAAAAGGGGAATCGTATACCGCCACGCAAAGATACTTTAGGGCCGAATCATAGTTGACAAGACTGAAATTCCCCCAGCCGATTTGATTTCCCATATTCATCATGAATTCAACAATTTCCTGATCGCGAAAATTGTGGATCGCCTGGTATTTTCTGGCAGACAGACTTCCGCCCGCATAGCCGCCCTCAAATAGCGCAGAATCGCCTTCTTGACCGCAGCGCTTAACCAGGGTTTTTTGAAAACCCGCCAGGGTCTCCGGCCGGATCAGTAGATAGCGCACGCCTTTATACAGCAGTGATCCGGAAATCGGCTCATAGACCAGCTCGTCCAAAATTTGATTTTCAGGCATTTTGAATCCTCGTCCATTTAGCGGAATGATACTCAACAACACCATGAACAAAATCAGTGCTATGCGATAATGACGATCAATGCGGGTTATATCATATTTGCGGCATTTCATAAATACTTATTAATACTTGTAAATATGAACATTTAGGCCTTTTGGGGCGGTGGTGGATTCAACTTTTAGCATCAACCGACACAGCTAGCGATTGCAAAAAGGCAAGTTGTATTATATTAGTTTTGATATTCATCAGGTCGGCTGTGTTAATAATTCGGAAAATGATTTAAATACCGGGCAGTTATGGAACCGTATCTAAATCTAAAAGAAGAGGCGTTAAAGGACAACATCGATCGCTACCGTGTAATTTCTGAAATCACTTCTGATTTTTTTTATTGTCTGACCATCCAGCCTAAAGGACCCATGAAAATCACCTGGATCGATGGCGCCTACCAAGAGCTCCTGGGCTACAACGCCGATGACATCACCGATTCGGAGATGTTTGAGACTATTGTCCATCCGGAAGATTTGCCCGTCATACACCACGCTATCGGTGTTCTGAAGACTAACCGTCCCCACGTCTTCGATTACCGGGTTCAGACAAAAAACAGTGAGCATCTCTGGGTCCGAGACCGGGCGCACCCGGTCTGGAGCGATAAAAAACAGCGCGTTAATCAAATTATCGGGGCGATAGAGGATATTACCGAACACAAGGAGGCAGAAACGAGACTGCGCGAGCGTGAGAAACGATATCGCCAGTTCTTCCTGGAAGATCTATCCGGCGCCTACATATCCCGACCCGATGGACGCTTGATTGACTGCAATCCGGCCTTTGCCAGAATTTTTGGGTTTACCTCGGTGCAGGAAGCACTGGAAACCCACATGGCGTCAATCTATCACCCAACCGATACCCGGGATGATTTTTTAAATCTGCTCCAAAAAAATAATAAACCACCAATCGATCATGCGCCACCGGGACGGTTCGCCTCTTGACATTATTGAGAATACCATCGGGATCTTCGATGATCAGGAAAAATTAGTCGAGATAAAAGGCTTTCTGGTAGACGTTACCCGCCAGAAGCAGCTTGAAACGAAATTGTACAAAGCTCGCAAAATGGAAACGGTCGGCACCCTGGCCGGCGGTATTGCCCACGAATTCAACAACCTTTTGATGACCATCCAGGGCAATGCCTCTCTGATCCAATACGATCTAAACATCACAGACCCCCACTATCAGATGCTGATTAAAATTGAGGAGGCGGTCAATCGCGGTGTCAAGCTCACCCAGCAGTTGCTGGGGTATGCCAAAAAGGGTAAATACGAGGTCATATCCCTCGACCTCAACCGTCTCGTACAGCAAACCGCAGACGTATTTAGCAGAACGAAACCGAATATTGCCATTCAATACGATCTTTCGGACGATATTCCCGCCGTCCTGGCGGATCAGGATCAAATGGAGCAAGTGTTGCTGAATATTTTCGAAAATGCGTCGGATGCGATGGACGATTGCGGCAACCTGATTCTAAAAACTTCAGAAGTAACCCATGCTCAAATTCAGGCAACCCTCTATGTCCCGATGCCGGGCAAATACCTGAAGTTGACTGTTTGCGACACGGGCAGCGGGATGGATGAATTAACCCGTAACCGCATCTTCGATCCGTTTTTCACGACCAAGGAAATCGGCCGGGGCAAGGGCCTGGGACTGGCCGCGGTATACGGCATCATTAAGGGCCATGGCGGATATATCGAGGTTGAATCCGAACCGGACCACGGGAGCACGTTCAGTATATTTTTGCCGATCTCCAGAAAAGCACATCAGGAAATGCAGGCGGAAGGCGAAGCGACAGCGGCCCAGAGCAGCGTTATTCTGATTGCCGACGATGAGGATCTGGTGCTGGATGTGGCCGTCGGTTATCTAAAGAAACTCGGTTATGGGGCCTTGACAGCCGGCAATGGCTTCGAGGCCGTTGAAGTTTATAAGAAAAATAGTGATAAAATTAAGCTGGTGATCCTGGATTTAATTATGCCGCACATGGGCGGCGGCCAAGCCTATAATAGTATTAAGCAGGTTAATCCGGAAGTCAAAGTACTGCTCTCCAGCGGTTATAGTATCAACGGTCAGGCCCAGGAAATTTTGGACCGGGGGTGCGACGGATTTATTCAAAAACCGTTTGGTATGCCAGAATTGGCTAGTAAAATTAAAGCAATATTGGCTGATAAATCCGGAAAATGAGCTAAAATGATCTAAAATCTAATGAACTTATTTGGAGGAACAATTGAGAATAATCGATGAAGCGCTAGGTGAAGGCCGCAGCCAGCTGTCGGAATATGAATCCAAACAGGTTTTGGCAGCTTATGGCCTGCCGGTCACCGATGAATGCCTGGTAAATACCCCTGAGGCCTTAATCCCGGCAGCAGAAAAAATCGGGTATCCCCTCGTGCTTAAGGCCTGTTCGGCCGAAATTGCGCATAAGACCGAAAAAGGATTGATCCGGGTGGATGTCAGAAACGAAGAAGAAGCGAAAACAGCCTTTAATGAGATCGTTCAACGCATGAACCGTGATCGTGGTGCCGTCCTGGTTCAGCAGATGATCAAAGGTCAGCGCGAACTTGTAATCGGGCTGACCCGCGACCCGCAATTCGGGCCCTGCGTTATATTCGGGCTAGGCGGTATATTCACCGAAATTTTGGAAGACACCGTCTTTCGGGTCGCTCCGCTGGAAAAATTTGACGCCCTGGACATGATGCATGAAATCAAGTCCCGAAAAATCCTCGACGCTGTCAGGGGCCTGGAGGCTGTGAATCGTGATCTCCTGGCTGAAATGCTGATCACGGTCGGGCGAATTGGAATAGAGAACGAAAATATTAGGGAGATCGACATCAATCCGGTTATCATTTCCAAGGGCAAACCGGTAGCGGTGGATGCCCTGGTGGTCCTGGGTTAGGCCTATACCGGACTCTGCAATTGCAAATTCATCCCGCTTCCACCCGCTATGGCGTCACGAGCTGTATTTGATAATTCAGATTGCGGATTGCGGATTTATAAATCAGTGGACAGACGTCAGAAGACGGAGGACAGAGGTTTGAATTCGGAAGTGGGACCCGTCTTCGCTCTTCGAGCTTGAGGCTTCGCCCTTCGGGCTACGACCCCACAAGACGCCGCGGCAAGATGCGGCGTTCGACGAGTTCCCCTCGACAAGCTCGGGGCTTGATATATTCGAACGGCAGGCGAGACAAAGTCGGAAAAGGACAAAGCGCATAGCGCACAGCGTGAAGGCAGAAGACAGATTATTGAATTTGGAAGTTGGAATGCGGAAATCGAACTTTTTTCCGATATAATGAACCCGAAACCTTCATTCTGCCTTTTATCAATTGGCGTTAACGGAGGTTGATCATCCCTACAGCCTACACCCTACACCTTATACCCTAAACCTTATACCTTATACCCTAAACCTTACACAGTATACCCTAAACCTTACACCTTTCTTTTGCCGAAGGCCTTGCGCCGAACGCCGAATACCGGGTTTCTCAATCCGCAATCGCGCATCCAGCATCCAGCATCCAGCATCCAGCATCCAGCATCCAGCATCCAGAATCCAGCATCGAGTATCCAGAATCAAGCATCAGCTAATTGGACTAAAAATGCTGCCGAATCCAAAAAAATAGTTACTATTTGACTTAGATCAAAGAAATCCGGCCCGAATCAAAGCATAAAGCATTTCCAAATTGACATTGCCCCGGCAGTCATTATTATTTTTCTTTAAACTACCAAGAATTTACAGCGGGCAATAAACCCAATAAATAGGAAATTTTAACCAACTAACCAAGGAGGACGTACATGTTTTGTTACCAATGTCAGGAAGCAGCCAAAAATACGGGCTGCACGATCAAGGGTGTTTGCGGAAAAACCGAAGAAACCGCCAATCTGCAGGACCTCTTGATTTTCGCTTTGAAGGGGCTATCCGTTTATGGTGAAAAAGCCAACGAACTCGGTGTATCGACCGGGGACAACGGATTGTTTTTAACCAAAGCCTTATTTACCACCATCACCAACGGCAATTTCGACAACGTCCGTCTGACGGCCATGATTCAGGAATCTTTAAAGCGCAAAGAATCGCTGAAAGATGCATTTTTGGCAGCCTATAAAGAAAAAAACGGCCAGGAATTCAGCGAACCACTGCCGGATGCGGCCACCTGGTATTCCGCAGATGGGGCGGATTTCCAGGAAAAAGCCAAAACCGTCGGCGTGCTGGCCACCGAGAATGAAGATGTTCGCTCATTGCGGGAGCTGCTAATTCTCGGCGCCAAAGGTGTTGCGGCCTATGCCGACCATGCCGCCGTGTTGGGTTTTGAAAAAGAAGATATCTACCGGTTTTTGATGGAAGCTATGGCGTCGACCACCAGGGATCTCGAAGTGGATGAAATGATCGGCCTTGTCTTGAAAGCTGGTGAAGTTGCCGTAACCACCATGGCCACCCTGGATGAAGCCAACACCACCGCTTACGGCAATCCTGAGATTACCGAAGTAAATGTCGGAGTCGGCAGCCGTCCGGGAATATTGATCAGCGGACATGATTTGAAAGACATGGAGGAGCTTCTCAAGCAAACCGAAGGCAGCGGCGTGGATGTTTATACTCACGGTGAAATGCTGCCGGCCAACTATTACCCGGCATTTAAAAAATACGATCATTTTGTCGGCAACTACGGCGGTTCCTGGTGGCATCAAAATAAAGAGTTCGAATCATTCAACGGGCCCATTTTAATGACCACCAACTGCATTGTCCCCTTGAAAAAAGACAATACCTACCTGGATCGTTTTTACACCACCGGGATGTCAGGCTACCCGGGAGCGAAATTTATCGTCGACCGGCCAATGGGCGGATCCAAGGATTTTTCGGAAATCATCGCCCAGGCCAAACAGTGCAGCCCGCCTGAGGAAATTGAAAGCGGCAGAATCGTCGGCGGCTTTGCCCACAACCAGGTGCTGGCCCTGGCCGACAAGGTGATCGATGCCGTTAAATCCGGTGCCATCAAACGCTTTGTAGTCATGGCCGGTTGTGACGGACGCCAAAAATCCAGGGGCTATTTCACGGACGTGGCCAATGCGCTGCCCGAAGATGCCGTAATATTAACCGCCGGCTGCGCCAAGTACCGCTACAACAAACTGGATTTGGGTGATATCGGCGGCATCCCGCGGGTTCTCGATGCCGGCCAGTGCAACGATTCTTACTCTCTGGCGGTAATTGCGTTGAAGCTCAAAGAAGTGTTTGAACTGGATGACATCAATGACTTGCCGATCTCTTTTGATATCGGCTGGTACGAGCAAAAAGCGGTCGCGGTATTGCTGGCCCTGCTTTTCCTGGGTGTCAAGGGTATTCGATTGGGTCCGACGCTGCCGGCGTTTCTGTCGCCGACCGTGGCCAAGGTGCTGGTCGAAAAATTCGACATCAAACCCACGGGCGATGTCGAAGAAGACGTCGCCGCAATAATGAACGCAGCCTAAAGTCAGAACAATAACTGCGTCTAACGGTTTTAACGCATCTAGAAATAATGCCTTCAGCCGGTCCGCATCATGGACGGGTTGAGGGCATTTTTCATTAGGTAATGGGTATTGGGTATTCGGTATTGGGTATTGGGTATTCGGTAGTAGGTATTAGGTATTAGGTACTCGGTATTGGGTATTGGATGCTCGATGCTGGATTCTGGATGCTCGATGCTCGATGCTGGATGCTGGATTACTCAATTGCGGATTGAAAAACCCGGTATCCGGCGTTCGGCGCAAGGCCTTCGGCAAAAGAAAGGTGTAAGGTTTAGGGTATAAGGTGTAAGGTTTAGGGTATAAGGTGTAGGGTGCGGGTTTAGGGATGATCAACCTCCGTTAACGCCAATTGATAAAAGGCAGAATGAAGGTTTCGGGTTCATTATACCGGAAAAAAGTTCGATTTCCGAATTCAATAATCTGACACCCGAAACCCGAAACCCGACACCCGAAACCCGACACCCGACACCTGAAACCCGACACCAGACACCATCAGTCTCAAAGGCCGGTTGTCAAGATAAACGCTGCGTTCCGAATCAATCCCCGGTACTCAAAAAGTCCGCTCCAAGATACTCAGGATCGGGGTAGGAGTAAAATCCCCGGCCGGTCTTGACCCCCAGCTCGCCGCGTTCGATTTTATGTTTGAGAGCCTGCGGCGGATGATCTTTGGGGTCCTTTGATTCCCGGTAGTAGACCATCTCAATATCATGGATCACGTCCAGACCCACGCTGTCCATCAGCCCGAAGGGACCAGGCCGGTCCTCGCGACCGGTAAATTTCATCCAGGCTCGATCTACATCCCGAAAATCCACGAATCCATTGGCCCACATATACAAAACTTCGCGTTTGACCGCCCGCCAGACACGGTTGAAGCAAAAACCCAGCAACTCCTTATTGACGGTCAGGGGGATACAGTCCAGTGACCGCACCCAGGCGATGCCTTTTTCCATAACCTCTGGCAGGGTCCGGCTGCCGCCCATAACATCCACGATCGTCATCCCCTGCAGGGGCATGTAGAAATGCAGGTTAAGACACTGCTCCGGTCTGGTACTGCTCTCCTCCATCCGGGAGACGGGAATCGATGAGCTATTGGTCGCCAGAACAGCCTGGTGCGGGGTTAATCGGCCCAGGTCCTGGAATACTTCACGTTTGAGTTCCAGGTTTTCGGGCACCGCTTCGATCACCAGTTCTGCTTCCGCCACTGCTTGATCCAGCCTCGAATATTCGCGAATCCGCTGCCGGCAGGTTTCCCACTGCTCGAATGCAATGCTGGGGTCGATTTTCTTGGCCGTGTAGTCCGCCTTCAGCTTCGCGATCATTTCGTCAAAAGCACCGTGTTTTTGATCGAAAATGGTGACGTCATACGCTGCGTTGGCGGCCAGCATGGCGATTTGGGCACCCAGGGTGCCGCTGCCGATGACTGCGACCTTATCAAATGGCTTGGGCATGTGAAATCCTCCTCCATAGAATGCTTGCTCCGGCAGCCGAGATCAACGGCCAGCGTTAGAGCCGGTTATACAAGGGAAAATCCCCGGGAAGAAGTTCTACAAGAGTCTGGCGGTTTTTGAAATCAGAACTTACCCAGAATGGATATCGGTGTCAACCACATTGAATTTTCGCTTGACTTCCCAAATCAGGGGTGCTAGCCAAGTCGTTGGAATTCGGAAGTGGGAATGCGGAAGTCGGAATAAGGATCGACGGCGGAGGGCAGAACACAGATCAAATATCCAGAATCCAGTATCTAGCATCCAGTATCGAGTATCGAGCATCGAGCATCCAGAATCGAGCATCCAACATCCAGTATCGAGCATCCAACATCCAGTATCGAGCATCCAGAATCGAGCATCCAGTACCCAATACCGAATACCAAATACCCAATACCCAATACCGAATACCCATCATCGAGGAGTTGACATGAAATCAGTTGCGTCAATTATTGCCGATGCCCTTGCGGCGGGCGAAAACAGCTTATCAGAATATGACAGTAAACGGATTTTGGCGGAATATGGGATTCCAACGGCCCAGGAATTTCTAGCGCAGGATTGGGCAGACGTCGAGCAGGCGGCGGCAACCATCGGCTACCCGGTAGTACTCAAAGCCTGTGCCGCCGCAGCCCGCCACAAAACCGAAATGGGGCTCATCGAGCTGGATATCAAGGATGCGGTTCAATTAAAAAAGGCCTATGATCGCCTGGCCCCCATAGCCCGCGATCTCGGAGGTGCAATCCTGGTCCAGGAAATGGTGGCGGGATCGCGAGAGCTCGTCATGGGCCTGATCCGGGACCCCCAGTTCGGCCCCTGCGTCATGTTCGGCCTGGGCGGCATTTTCACTGAAGCCCTGGGAGACGTTTCTTTCCGCGTGGCCCCCTTAAGCGAACAGGACGCGCAGTCGATGCCGGCCGAGCTCCGTGGATCAAAAATTTTGGATGACATCCGCGGTCTGGGTCCGGTCCAAAGCAAGGAACTCGGCCGCTGCCTGCAGCAGCTGGGCCAAATCGGTTTGGAACACCCGGCGGTTCGCGAAGTCGACATCAACCCCCTGGTTGTTCGCGACGGGCAGCCGGTGGCCGTCGATGCCCTGGTCGTGCTGGAAAAGCCGCAGCCGGTGGCGGTCGAGACGCCGCCGGTTTCCGCCACGCTGGATGTGCTGTTCGAGCCCCGCAGCGTGGCCGTGGTCGGTGCTTCTCAAACAGACCACAAACCCGGCAACGAGGTCATCCAAAATATTCTAGCCAATAAATTCGAAGGCAAGCTGTACCTGGTCAATCCCAAAGGTGGTGAGATCCTGGGACACCGGGTCTATCCATCCATCCAGGATTTGCCGGCGGCCATCGATCTGGCAATCATCATCCTGCCGGCTGCGGCAACGCCCCAGGCCATCCGGGAGTGTGCCGCCAAGGGCGCCAAGGCCATCGTCATGGCCGCCAGCGGTTTTGCCGAGGTAGACGAGCAGGGCGCTAAACTCCAACAAGATACCATTGAAGCCATTCGCGAAACCGGCGTCCGGGCCATCGGGCCCAACACCTCGGGCCACACATCGACCCCCCATAACTTTACCTCCAGTTTTTTCCCCCTCGGCGCAGTCCCGCGCGGCCATGTTTCCTACCTGGCCCAGACCGGAAATTTCGCCACCCACACCATGCGTTACATCATATCCGGCGAGCATTTTGGCGTGGCCCGGGTGCTGGGAATGGGCAACAAGCTGGATGTGGAAGAAAGCGAAGTCCTCGAGTATTACGGACAGGATCCTGAAACCGAGGCTGTCTTTATCTACCTGGAGAGCTTTAAACGACCCCGGCGCTTTCTGGAAGTCGCCCGCCGGGTCACCCGCTCCAAACCCGTGATTCTGCTCAAAGGCGGCAGCACGGCGGAGGGCTCCCGCGCGGCAGTGGCCCATACGGCCGCCCTGGCTTCAGACGACCGCATTATTGACGGAGCGCTGCGGCAAGCCGGGGTGGTCCGGGTCTATGACTATTCGCACCTGATCCTGGCGGCCAAGGCCATTTCGGCCATGCCCCTGCCCAGGGGAAACCGGGTCAGTTTTTCCGCGCCATCCGGCGCCATGCTGGTCTGCATGACCGATCTTTGCCACCGGCGCTGGGGGCTTGAGGTGCCTCAGCTGGAGGAGAAGACCCGCCGCTACCTGCAGGAGATCAGCCCGCCTTACATCCGTATGCGAAACCCGGTGGATATTTGGCCCGCGGCCACTGCCACGGGGGTCGAGTACGCCTATCGCGAAGGCACCGAAGCTGTGCTAAAAGACGACAACATCGATGCCGTCGTCATGATTTTGATGATTACCGATGAAACCGGGGTGCCGTCACTGGATTTTATCGTCGATCTGGCCCGGCGCTACCCGGCCAAACCCCTTTATGTCACTTTTTCCGGGCAAAAAAAGCACATGGATGCGGCCAAGGCCTATCTGGAGCCCCGGGGGGTGCCGACGTTTCCCCTGATCGAGCAGCCATTCGAAGTATTGAGCATCCTGGCCCGCTGCAGTCAGGCCATGCAGTAGTGAGTCAAAGTGAGCGCTCTTTCCGCTGAGCAAGCGGCCTCGAGAGGCCTCCCGGAAGGCAGCCACGACCACTAGCACATCTATTTAAATCCGATTTCCGAAGCACAAAGCACGAAACAAATTCTAATGAAATAAATACCAATGACAAATACAAATTCCGATCCGATATTCCATCTACAATAAATACTTTGATCAGTTATGTTATCCGACTTCATTATTCAGTTTTTACTGTTTTGAATATTTTGACATTCGAATTTGAGATTTGTTTCGGATTTCGAAATTCGGATTTCGGATTGTTTGGTGGATTTCGGATTGCTTTAATAGAAAATATTCTGTATTTTGAAGTGCGGTACTCCTTGGACAGCTTGCTAAGCCCGCCCCTGTTTACCCGTGGTGAACAAAAAGAAAAGAAAGGACGGAATTCGCTGATTTGGCCAGTCGCTGGGATATAAAATATATTCGAAGCGCCGATCCATTGCCCGACACCCTGGTGGCTCCCACCGATGGCGCTGAAATGGTTCTGGTGCCCGCGGGTGAATTTACCATGGGCATGGATCAAAAAGAGATCTACCAGATTTATATGCTGGATCAGCGTGAAAATCCGGTGTATGCCACCGAAGCACCTGCCCGCAAGGTTAACCTGGAGTCTTATTATATGGACCGCTATCCGGTGACCAATTTTCAATATCAAAAATTTATAGAAAGCACCGGACATCGCGCGCCCATGCTTTTAAATCACCCTGACTGGGGCAAGCCGATGCAGCCGGTGGTTTTTATCGGCTGGGACGATGCCAGAGCCTACGCCAACTGGGCCGGCAAAACGCTTCCGACGGAGGAATACTGGGAGAAGGCCGGCCGCGGAACCGACGGCCGCTGGTGGGCCTGGGGCCAGGAATTTCAATCGAACCACTGCAATTCAAGGGAATCCGGCCGGCAGTTGACTTCCGAAATCGGCATGTTTGACGGCGGTGTCAGCCCTTATGGGTGCTATGATATGTGCGGCAATGTCTGGGAAATGTGCGAAGGAGAATGGCTTGAAGGCAGTTTGCCCATGCGGGGCGGCTGTTTTCTGGGCTCAGCCACGTTTGTCAGGGTGACCTGTCGCTGGACCCCCGAAGACCCCGTCAATGGGGCCCACTGGCTTGGATTTCGCTGTATGAAGAAAATACCGGTGATTAATTGAAACCCTGGGTGCCGGGCCAGGGAATACGCCGCACTCTACTCACTACTGTAATTTTGACGCTTTTCTTCGACACGGTGATCAAGGAGTTTTAGCATATCTATTTTGAGGGTCAATTCCAGGTTATGCTGTTGAAGTTTGCTGTTGGCGTCTGTCAACCTGACGCTGTCAATTTTCAGTGCTTTAACCTCTTTTTTTAATGCCAGATAGTCTTCCCGGGCCTTGCGGCGTCTGGCGGTCATGCGATGAATCATTTTGTGCTTGAACCCCACCTGCCCGGTCAGATGCCGAATCTGTTTGTTTTTAGCCTCCAGTTGGGCGGTCAGATACTCAATCTTTTGGTTTTGAGACTTTATGGTGGAATTTGTCCATTTCTCAGTAAGGGCGCATCCTGTAAACAAAGTAAAAAGCGCCCAGACGAGCCCTATTGTTGTTACCATTCTCATTCTGCCCATTTATCTACCCTTTGATGCCTTTTTTCTGATCTTTGATGCCTTTTTTTCGTTGCGATTCCTTTTTTTGATTATTGGCCATATCCTTATTGAGGTCGATCACCTTGCGGTTTATTATCGTGCCCTCAGTATTGCTGCGTTGGTCCACCACATACAGGCTGCCGTCCTCTGACTTGGCGTATTCCTTCATCTCAGCCACCGCTTCACCGAATTGAATGTGATTGAGGGATTTGCGTCTTTCGTTGGTCACCACGGCAATCGATATGGAGGCCAGCGGAAAAGAGGTCTTGTTGCCCTGGCGGTCTTCTCCGTCAATATAGCCGCGATTCCGGTCTTCGGCGTCATAAAAGTCAGGGATCGTTTTATCGAAAGTTTCAACGATCGCCCCACAAATTTTGCTGAAATTGGCCGGCGCGGTTATGACCACATAATCATCGCCTCCGATATGCCCGATGAAATCGTTTGCGCTGCCATGCTCCGCCACGGCATCGGTAATAATGCCTGCGGTGGCTTGAATCAGGTCGTTGCCCTTGGCGTAACCATAGTGGTCATTGTAGGCCTTGAAATTGTCGATATCCATTAAACAAAATGCAATTTCCGACTCAGCGCTGATCCGTTGGTTCATTTCGTTTTCAATGCTTGTGCCCCCCGGCAACCGGGTCAGCGGGCTGGTGTCCAAGCTCATTTCTTCCAGGTGTTTCAGCCGCCCGGCCATGGTGACGAATGCTTTGGATAGATCCCCCAGTTCGTCTGTATTGCGTATATCCGGCCGGTGATCAAATTCGCCTTTTGAAATCATCTCGGTGGCAACTTTCAGTTTTTTGATGGCACCGGAAATATTGCGGGTGATAATCAAGGCGGCTGCCAGCGACAGGAGCAGACCCAAGCCGCAAAGCACCTTCGCGGCTTTGAAGGCACTGGATCCGATAGCGGCCGTCGTGCCGGTCTTTTCATTTTGATCCCGCCGGGCATCCGCGGCCATGGCTTTAATTACGGCGATAAATTTTTCCTGATGGGCTTTGATCTTATCCTCAAACGATTTGGACATTGAAGTTGAAGGCGATTTGGCGGATTTCGCACCTTCGAGGAGCAGATTTATGTACTGATTATGCAGCATTGCGATTTTTTCTACCGGAAAATTCCTTCGTTCGGGAACGGATTTGATTCGGTTGAGCAGATGGTTAAACGCCTGCTTTTTTTTCATCACAACGCCCAGTACATCGGAAGTGCGAAAAATGATATAACGCCGGGTATAAAGCTCTTCGGCGAAAATCACGTCTATCATTTTTTCGGACACATGGATTACCGGAAGATCGGTCTGCAGTATGCTGCTGTTGATGGCATTTAATCGATTCAGGTTCGTGAGGGCATAAATAGAAATGATGACCAGCAAAACCAGCAAAGAACTGAATCCGAGCATCAATTTATGCGCAATGGTCAGGCGCAGAAAATGCGAGGTGATGAAGTCGGCCATGCGGCCGAAAACCTTTTTCTTGCCATTCTCCAGGTTTTGGTCATCCCCCATTTTCTGTGATTCCTCTCATCAATTTTTTTCGGGTAATTTTTAAGAACGTATTGGAGCTGATTCAATCGGCCTGCAACCAGGAAGATTTCCCGGCGGCAAAATCGATGCCATAGACTTCAATCAGGACAAATCCTATATCGGCCATAAAGATGTGAGACTTAAGTTGATATTTCGGTAGGATTGCAAAAACTGAGGGGATTTCTAGAACCAAGAGGTCCGTTAACTTTCAATGCCGTCGCGATTATAGACCGACATAAGGGTGCCGACCATTACGGCGATTAATTTCTGCCCACCTTCTGCATCGGAAAACAGTTCACCTTCGGCTACGGTGATATTTCTGCCTGGCTTTTTAACCCTGCCGACCGCACGAAAACGTTCGCCCGTTGCGGGCGACAACAAATTTAGTTTAAACTCGATGGTGAGAACAGCGGCATGCTCCGGCATAAGGGACAATGCCGCATAGCCACAGGCACTGTCGAGGACGGTGGCGACGATACCGGCATGGATGAAACCATGTTGCTGAGTTAAGTTTGATTGATAAGGAAATCCCAATTCCAAAACACCCGGGCGAATGCCAAGGATTGATGCATTCACCGTTTTCATAATATCCTGGCGGTTGAAACTCTCAATTACTTTCTGCCTATATCCGTCATAATTCGGCTCAAATTGTGAACTCATAACTGCTCCAACGATTAGAATTAGGGGTGCGCAAGGCGCTGCGGGGAACTGACGCCGTAAGGCCATTGCATGATAATCATCATATTGTTTCTGAGAAGCACTATCGGGGCTAATTCCCATATATAACCACGCACAGTACAAAGGGGGTTTGCAACTCGCAAGTGTTGTGGTCAGCCACTATATGAGACCCGTCCAATGACAAAGCGGCGAAGCCTGAATTCACAATTAGTTTCGAGAACATTTCAGACTGCCTGGTTTTGCTTTTTCCGATACTGGGCTGAAATTTTGGCCATATACTCACCGATCCCCTGGTGGGTGATCTCCCGGCCGGATCGCAGCTGGTTGAGAGTCGTCACAAAGGCCTTGGCCGACGGCGACAAATGCTGATCAGCCAGGTAGCATATGCTGACATCCAGGTAGGGATGGTGGTCTTTGAGGGGGATCGCGGCCAGCTTGCCTTCCGCAATCTCGGCCGCCGCACTTTCACGGACCAGAAGTGAGACCCCGTCGCCCCGGTGGACCAGTTCCTTGATAAACTCGGAATTGCTGACCTCCATCAGGATATCCGGTTTTGAGGCATTCTGTTGGAACAGATCATCCACCAATCGGCGGGTGCCGGATCCCCGGTCTTTCATGATAAAGGGCACTTCCGCCAGCATTTGAAAGTTGACGGATTCCTGCCGGGTAAGCTGATGATCCGGCGCAGCGATCAGGACCATCTCCTCCTGACTGAAAGGAATATATCGCAGTCCCTTGATATCGCCGGTTTTGGCGATCACAGCCACCTCATTTTTAAATTCCAGCAAGCTGAGTGCCATGTCATGCGAGCTGCCCTCGTTGAGCTCGATCTTTATATCGGGAAACTTTCCATGAAATGTGGACAGCATCAACGGCATAAAATAGCGGGCATAGGCTTTGGTCGTCCCGATTCGCAGTACCCCTCTTTTGAGCTGCCGCATGTCATCGATGACCCCCTCGATGTCTTTTTCAAGACCGAATATATTCGATGCATACTCATAAAGCGTCCGGCCTTCATCAGTTAGCCAGTTTTTGCGGCCTTTTTTTTGAATACCTTAAATCCGCAGTAATCCTCAAAGGCCTTCATCTGAGCCGTGACCGCCGGCTGGGATATAAAAAGGTCGGCGGCGGCCCGGGTATAATTGAGATGCTTGGCAACGTAGTAAAAAATTCGAAACTGATTGAAGTTCAGCATGGTATGTGTTCCTTTTCCGCTAGCATCCGCTTTAAAGCAATAAGAACGAATCGCAACCCAGGTATAAATAGTGGACCTAAAACCAACAAAAAGGTAGTTGTGATAGAAACGAATAATTATTGTTTTTCTGGTTATGATTGAAATCAATCCATAAGAATAGCTTATGGGTATCATAAATTTAATTGGTTTGACAGTATTTATTTTTTAATCCATACATTATCGTCAATTAGCCCAGACTATAGTCTTAGTTTCAGATGAACGGACCGTGCCGGCAAAATCCCTCGGGGCATACCCGCTTGAATTACCGATGGAATTGACGTGACAGCCGGATGGATTCTGCCGTTTCCAGCTAGTTGGGTTTGCGTGCATAGGATAATATCTCCACCCAGTCTTTCGAGCCACCTCCTGCATAACACTCTTGAATGCTTGTCGATTCACAATTCAAGAGGTTTTCACATAATCGTGAACCGCATAAAAAAGGAGAAGAAAAATGCCAGAAGAAAGCGCTGGAAGGTTTGCAGACCCCCATGATTATGAAGTCCCCGCTGAACTTGAAGGTTGGGAAGAGATGTATCCCAGCCACCATCTTTTCTCCCAGGATCGAGCCGAGTGGGAGAAAGCTCAATTCTGGTATGCGGATAAAATCCATGCACCGGAACCCCTGCCGCCCCTGGATCTGATATTTCAGGAGGCGTGGCAGATTGCCCTGTCCCAGTACACCACCCGGGTATTCTGTATCCCGCCCGCCCAGGGCATCGCCCAACGAATTGTGGGCTGCTACCTGTACATCTGTGCCATCGCACCACCGCCGGAAGATATTATCGGCGAGAAGGCCGGCCACTTCGAAAAACGGGTCTTCTACGTATTCGAGCATTATGAAGAGTTGTGGGATAAGTGGTTGACCAAGTTTCAGGCCCTTGGCAATGAGATGAAGTCCATTGAGGTACCCGCCGAGCTGCCCAAATATGGGCCCGACGATCAGGTCCTGCCGGCACCCACTGGGGTGTACGTTTCCTATGACCTGCTGGAATCCTTCGACCACCTCGTAAATAATATGATCAAAGGCTGGCAGTATCACTTTGAAATGCTGAACCTGACTTACTTAGCCTACCTGATGTTTGCCGATGTGGCCCGCAAGCTTTTTCCCGGCATCAGTGAAAGCGCTATCGGCAAGATGGTGGCCGGGGCCTATGTTTCCATGTTTCGTCCCGAAGAGGAGCTGTGCCGCCTTTCCCGGATGGCCCACGAATCCTCCGACGTGGCCCAGATCCTGAAAGGCAGCCAACCCGCCACGGATAAAATCAACGAGCTCAGTCAGAGCCCGGACGGCAAACTCTGGCTGGAGGCGTATGAAAAGGCGAAAGATCCATGGTTTTTTGTATCCTGCGGCAGTGGTTGGTTTCATCATGAAGGCAGCTGGATCGACACACCCGAGATCCCCTTCGGCTATATCAAAAGCTACGTGCAGCGGTTGGAAAGGGGTGAAACCATTGAACGCAACCTGGATGGGATCGACCAGCAGCGTGACGAGATTGTGGCCGAGTACCGCAATTTGATCACAACCGATGAAGATCGGGAATCCTTCGACGGCGCCTACAATACCATTCGGACCATCTATCGCTACGCCGAAGACCACCTGTTCTGGGTGGAGCACTGGTTTCACACCATCTGGTTCGACAAGGTCCGCCAATTCGGTCAACTCCTGGTGAACAACGGGATGCTCAATGAAGTGGACGACCTTTTCATGTTCAACCGCTATGAGATTCCCGAACTGCTGACCGAGTTGTCAACAGCCTGGGCCCTGGGCGTGGATATCCCCAAACGCGATGCCTACTACAAGGCCAAAGCCGAAAAACGCAAAAAAATTCTGAAAGCCGCCTCCGATTGGAATCCATCCCCTGCCCTGGGTGTTCCGCCCGCGGAAGTGGCCGAACCCTTCACCATCATGCTCTGGGGGGGTTACCACCGACAAGGTTCAGGAATGGCTCAAGGGCGTCGATGCGACGGCGGACGGGGATGTTTCCGAAATCAAGGGCTTTGCATCTTCCGCCGGGGTCGTGGAAGGACCGGCCCGGGTGTTGAAGCTGCTCAAAGATATCGTGGAACTCCAACCGGGAGAGATTCTGGTCTGCCCCACCACCAATCCTTCTTGGGCGCCGGTGTTTACCAACATCAAAGCCGCCGTCACCGATATCGGGGGACTTACCAGCCACGCCGCCATCGTCTGCCGCGAATATGGTATTCCATCGGTAACCGGCACCGGCGTTTCCACCGCAGTGATCAAGACCGGCGATATTATCCGGGTGGATGGCGATACGGGCGTCGTCAATATTGTTGAAAAAGCTCAATAACCGACCGCCCAACGCGCTTGTCATTGATTAAGTCAGTTGAAAATTTTCCCTCCGCCGGCGGGCGGAGGGAGAACCGCACAATATCCGGTCGGGGGAAAAACCAATGGCCTATATTCTCAATTTCAGAAGCCTGAATATAAAATCCATACCCCAGGTGGGCGGCAAAAATGCCAGCCTGGGCGAATTGATGAATGCCGGAATTCGGGTGCCGCCCGGATTTGCGGTCACGACCGATGGTTATCTTTATTTTATTGTAAAAACGGGAATTAAGGATGATATTTTTCGGATTCTGGCTGAAATGGATTCGGGAGATATCAGCGCCCAGGACAGCGCCAGCCGTGAAATTCAGCGAACCATTCGCGATGCTGCCGTGGCACAGGACATTCGGGCTGAAATCAACGCTGCCTACGGGGAACTCTGTGAAAACTGCAACGTTGAAACGCTGCCCGTGGCGGTGCGTTCCAGCGCGACGGCCGAAGATTTGCCGACGGCCAGCTTTGCCGGGCAGCAGGACACCTATTTGTGGATCACCGGGGCCAATCAAATTGTAAAAAGGGTGCAGGACTGCTGGGCCAGTCTGTTTACCCCACGCGCCATCGATTATAGAATAAAAAATAACTTCCCCCATGAGAAAGTCCTCATCAGTGTGGGTGTGCAAAAGATGGTCAATTCCAGAGCCGCCGGCGTGATGTTCACCCTCAACCCCACCGACGGCGACCCATCAAAAATCGTGATTGAAGGCAGCTGGGGCCTCGGGGAAACAGTGGTTTCCGGCTCGGTGAATCCGGATAAATTCGTGGTGGACAAGATCATTATGGAAACCACGGAAAAAACGATCTCAACCAAGCACATCGAATGCGTATTCGACCCGAAGCGGCAGGAAGTGATCGATGCCGACGTAGACGAAGATATGCAGTGCACCTGCTGCCTGGAAGAGCGGGAAATTAAAGAACTTGTTAAAATGGGCAAAATCATCGAACAGCATTACGGTCGCCCGATGGATATCGAGTGGGCAATCGACCGAGATCTGGATTTTCCCAAGAACTTATTTATCGTCCAGGCGCGCCCTGAGACCGTTTGGAGCCAACGTAAAAAGGGATCCGTTCTCGGAAAAAAAACCGGCCGCCAGTTATTAATGGAACAGGCGATGAAACGCATCAAGCTTCCAAAATAGAGTAAATCGGTTCAGGGTAAAATGTAACTCCGCAATTTAACTTGATCTACTCAGCAAACCCCATAAACTTAACAACACTAAATTTAGAGAGGAGAAAAAAACAAAATGAAAAGTATGCGTGATTTTGTGGAAGATGGAGAAAAGAAAGGGTTGGTAAAACGCATTGCGGCCGAAGTCGACTGGAATCTGGAGCTATCCCATATTGCCAAATTGAACGAAGAAGCCGGCGGCCCGGCACTATTTTTTGAAAATGTCAAAGATTACGATACCCCTGTTTTGACCAGTGCCTGCACCACGGTGGAGCGGTGTGCCTTTATCATGGGGCAGCCGCAGGATGCGAGCCTGACTGAACTGTATAAGGCATGGGCAGAACTTGGCGAAAACCTGATTCCACCTAAGGAGGTGGAGGCCTCGTCTGCACCCTGTAAAGAAAATATTCTGACGGGTGACGATATTGATCTTTACAAATTCCCGGTCCCCCAATGGTATCCGCTGGACGGCGGACGATATATCGGTACCGCTCATTTCATCATCACCAAAGATCCCGATTCCGGTTGGATTAACCTGGGTACCTACCGCAGCCAGCTGCTGGGAAAGGACAAAATCGGCACCCAGTTCATCAAGGGTAAACATGCCGATATCATGCTGAAAAAATATCAGGCCATGGGAAAACCGATGCAATGCGCCTCGGTTATCGGATGCGATCCGATTCTGTTCATCCTCGGTGCAGCCCGTGTTTCGGCCTTCGTGAGTGAATTTGATGTGGCCGGTGCTATCCGCGGGGAACCAGTGGAAGTAGTGAAATGCGAAACCTCCGATTTGATAGTACCCGCTCATGCCGAGATCATCATCGAAGGGGAGTGCGACGCCGATAAGTTCATGGAAGAAGGACCGTTCGGTGAATATACCGGCTACTATTCCGGTGTGGGCACCGATCCGCGAAATTTCATCGACGTCAAATGCGTCACCCACCGCAACAATCCGATCCTCTGGGGCACCACCGTGGGCCGCGCTGTAACCGACACCCACATGACCATGGCGCTCTCTTATGGGGCAACCCTTTGGCAACAGCTAAACGACATGAAAATCCCCGGGTTGAAAGCCTGTTACTGTCCGCCGGAAGGATCGGGCCGGTTTCTGGCCATTATCTCCATGAAACAGATGTACCCGGGACATGCCGATCAGGTGCTTACTGCCGCCATTTCAACCGAAATGGGGGCCTATGGGCTCAAAACGGTTATCGTGGTTGACGAAGACATCGATCCATGGGATATACCCCGGGTCATGTATGCCTTGAGCTTCCGCTTCCAGCCCAACCGGTCCCAGGTCATCAAACGCGGCCGCTCGACACCGCTGGATCCGTCATTGCCCATCGAAGCCCGGGAAATCACCGGTAGACTGTTGCTGGATGCCACCATCCCCTACGACTGGAAAAAGAAACCGATTCCAATCGAGCTGGATGCGGAAATGGTGGCAAAGGTCAAGGGCCGCTGGTCGGAGTTAGGGCTCTAGAGTCCTGTGCTTTTTTGAAACTGCCCCGGAAAATGAGGTTCCAACGGGGTAGCGATAGTGCAGCCTAGAGGTTTCGGGTGTCGGGTGTCGGGTTTCGGGTTTCGGGTTTCGGGAAGTCGAGGTATTTATATCGTCCTCGTACTCGTCCTCGAAACTTAGAGGCTCAGATGCGTCGAGCACGAGCACGAGGACGAAACGGCAAATGAGTTCATAGGAAATTGATATAGCATTGATCTCTGGCACAGTTTCTTTTTTTAGATCAGACTGGACGCCCGCGGCCAGAGGCCGTGTTCTTATGAAACTTCGTCTATATTAACCCCTAAAACAGGGTATTTATATCGTGCTCGTCGTCGTACTCGTTCTCGTCCTCGAAACTTAGAGGCTCGGAAGCGTCGAGCACGAGCACGAGGACGAAACGGCAAATGAGTTCACAAGAAACTGCGTCGACATTCCTGCGACATTAATTATTCGCTCGCAAAGGAGAAAGCTGCATGTCCGACACGAGTTTGTTAAACGGCAAAAAAGTTCTGGCAGTGGATGATGAAACGGATATCCTGGCCGCATTGGTAGAGTTACTGGAAATGTGCGAGGTGGTCACGGCGTCCACTTTCGAAGCGGCCAAGCAGTTGTTGATAGCCGAAGATTTCGATATCGCCATACTGGATATCATGGGCGTCGACGGATACGGACTGCTGGAAATTGCCAATCGCAAAAGCGTGCCGGCCGTCATGCTGACCGCACATGCGTTTACCGCCGACAACCTGGTGCGAACCATCAAAGAAGGTGCTTACGCGTACATACCGAAAGAAGAAATCACTGAAATCGCCGAATACCTGGTCGATGCGCTGACGGCCCAGCAGAACGGGGAAAACCCCTGGAGCGCCTGGCAGGAAAGACTGCCGTCGTCCTATTTTGAAAGAAGGTGGGGGGCGGCGTGGCAAGCTCAGGACCGTGATTTCTGGGAGCAATTCAAGGCCGGCCTGAAAGGCAACCGGGCAGGCGGTAAAAAATCGTGATCCGGCTTCCGGTCCGCAGTGGCAATTAGGATCTAAAGCGACTTCAGCTTACTCTAAAGTTCACAAGAAGGAGTACTGGAGTATTGGAGTCATGGAGTATTGTAAAAACCTCGCCGTTCCAACACTCCAGCACTCCAATACTCCAACACTCCGACAACAAACTACCGGAAAAGCCAATTTTACTGATACGGCCAGGGGACCGAACTTTGATTGTAACAATTAACATCTAGGAGACGTAGCATGGCAATCGTTGCAGTTGGAATGCTGGATGAACGAGAAGAGGGGCTGCAGTTAATCAAGGACCAGATCTTAAAGCACGGAAATCAACCCCTGCTGATTGACATCAGTATCGGCACCGGGGCGATCAATGCCTCGCTGAAGCCGGACATTGACAGCAACACGCTGGCCGCTGCCGGCGGTTCGACCATTGAAGCAGTCCGTGAAATGTTGGCTAAGGAAAGGGAGCGGGCCACCGCGGTCATGGCGGATGGTTTGGGAAAAACATTGCAGAAACTTCACGACAAAGGAGATTTGCAGGGCATCATTGCCATGGGGGGGAATGACCGGCACCTTTATATCCCTTTCAGCCATGAAACTGCTGCCGTTCGGTGTTCCCAAACTCCTGATCTCAAGTGTGGCCGCGATGCCGGCCTACGCCAAGAAACTGGCCGAATATTTCGGTGTGCGGGATATCACCGTCATGCACAGCGTGGTGGACACCGTCGGCTTAAATCCTCTGGTGCGGCGCCTGATGATCAACGGCGCCGGGGCTATTTGCGGTATGGTCGCAGCCGAAACGCCGGAGGCGCTGGAAGAAAAAAAATCCATCGCCCTGACCGAGTTTGGATTCTGCGACAAGGGCGCGCATTTCGTCCGGGAATTGCTTGAAAAAGATTTCAACATTATTTCTTTTCATGCCACAGGGATCGGGGAAAAGGCCGCCATGGACCTGGTTGGCCAAAATCTGTTCGAGGCGTTCATCGACCTGGTACCGGCCGGTTACAGCGAGTACCTGCTGGGCGGCAATCGCAACGCCGGACCGGACCGGCTTGAAGCCGGCATCAACCATGGCAAGCCCTATATTCTCACGCCCTGCGGTTTTGACATGATCAGTTGCGGCCCCATTCAGCGGCGCGATGACGGCGATCCCCTGTGGGTTTCAAGGCAGCTGGCCGACCGCAAGCTGCTGCTCCAGGATGCGATCCGGGTTCAGGCGCGCACCAGTGCCGCAGAAATGCAGACGGTCGCCCGGGAAGTGGCCGACAGGCTGAATCGGAGCCAGAACAAAGACCTGATAAAATTTATTCTGCCCACGAGAGGATTCTCCTCCTTGAGTGTCGAGGACGGCGCCCTGTTTGAGCCAGAGTCTGATCAGGCCTTTATCGAAGCCTTAAAGCAGCATCTCGATGATGACATCAGCATCCGGGAAGTCGATGCCGACATCAATACCCCGGAGTTTGCCCGCGCAGTCGTGGAAGCACTGAAACAGGCGATGGATGATTGAGCAATCCCCTTTATTTGCGTATGAAAATCTCCGATATGCTAGCTCTGGAATATGCGGGCGATTTAGGAATGATGCTCAATGTATGTTGTCGGTTGTGGGTTGTCCGTTGTAGGAAAAGAGGATGATGTGCATACATAATAGCCCTGCGAGGAGCTGGTTTGGATTCAGCCACAATCCTTGCTTTAACAAACAACATACAACAAACAACGAACGACAAACAATCCGAGACTGCACTAAAATTCGAATAGGAAATTTACTGCCTGAAATTCAAACCAATTCTATTTAAGAAGGAGCTAAAGTGTCCAAGCCCAAAAGAATCGTTATCGGAATTGCCGGTGCCAGCGGCGTCACCTATGGCATCCGGCTGCTGGAGTGTTTGCAGGAAACCGATTATGAAACCCATTTAATCATATCCGAAGCCGGAAAACTCAACATTGAAATCGAAACCTCTTACAAGGCGGATGATGTGGCCGGCATGGCCGATGTTGTTTACGACCACAAAAACGTGGCCGCCGGTCCCTCCAGCGGCTCGTTTCTGACGGAAGGCATGGTCGTGGTACCCTGTACCGTCAAAACCCTGTCCGGTATCGCCAATTCATACACCGAAAACCTGCTGGTCCGGGCGGCGGACGTCTCTCTCAAAGAAAAACGCAAACTGGTCCTGGTGGTCCGGGAAACCCCGTTGCACAAGGGGCACCTGGCCCTGATGTCAAGGGCCGCCGACATGGGTGCCCACATTTTGCCGCCGGTCCCCTCCTTTTACCACAAGCCCAAAACCATTCAGGACATTGTCGATCAAACCATCGGCAAGATTTTTGATTTCATGGGAATCCCGCACGATCTATTCCGGCGCTGGGACAATGAAAGCACGGTGACGGAGCAGCGGATCCAACCGCTGAACAGCATTGTTGCTTAAAAAGAAAAAAACAAAACCCACCGTTGCTGTTGTCGGCACCTTCGATTCGAAAGCCGAGGAGCATTTTTTCCTGCAGGAACGGATCGAACGCCGGGGGATTGCAGTATTGACAATCAATGTCGGGACCAATGGCCCGTCCCCCTCACCGGTGTCCGTCGACCTTTACAACCGGCTGCGGGAAAATGGAGAGTTAAATGTCGGGGACCGCGATCAAGCCATTGCCGCCATGATCCTGGAAGCCGAAGTCGAAATCCAGCAGTTGCACAACCAGGGTGAGATCAATGCGGTCATTTCAGCCGGAGGCGGAACCGGGACCCATTTGTGCACCCAGGTCATGCAGGCACTTCCCCTGGGGGCTCCCAAGGTGATGGTGTCAACTGTCGCCTCCCGGGACATGTCCGATACGGTGGGCACCAAAGACATCACCATGATTCACAGTGTGGCCGACTTGTTGGGAGTCAACAGCATTTCGGGCCGGATACTGGAAAATGCCGCGGCGGGCATCTGCGGCATGGTGCAGGCCGCCTGGTCGCCGGAAGCGGGAAAAAAAAGGATTGCCTTGCCTTTTTTCGGATTTATTACCCAGGCCGCCGAATATGTCAAAGCCGTCCTGGAAGAATTGGAGTATGAAGTCATCGCCTTTCACGCCAACGGGACCGGAGGCATGGCCATGGAAGAGTTGGCTGAACACGGCTATTTTCACGGCATCCTGGATCTGGCCACCCATGAGCTGGCCGACCGTCTGCTGGATGGCTATTGCGGCGGAATCGGCCCCCGGCGGTTCGAACCCATTGCACCGGATCCCATCCCGCGACTGGTGGTCCCGGGCGGGCTGGATTGCGCCGTTCTGGAATTTACCCGGCACAATATTCCGCCGCAGTATCAGGATCGTCAAATTTTCTTTTATGACTTTCGATCCGCTATCCGGCTGAATTATAAGGAAACCACCGCCCTGGCCGGACAGCTGGCGGACAAATTAAACCGGGCTGCCGCCCACGCCAAGGTCTTGATCCCCACAAAGGGCTGGTCTGAAGCAGACCGCCCGGACGGCCCCCTGTATGCCCCGCAGATCAGCCAGGCGTTCGTCACGAGTTTGGAGGCCCGGCTCGATCCCCGCATTGAAATCCGCAGCGTCGATCACCACATCAATGATCAAGCGTTTGCGCAGGTTGCCGCCGATATGATCGCTCAAATGATCAGGGGGCATCAGTGAACTCGAGCGCAACCGCGTTAATTGCTGCCACCATGGATACCAAAGGCCAGGAAGCTCTGTACATTGCTGAATGCCTGGAAAAGGAAGGGGTTTCCACCTGCCTGATGGATGCCGGAATAAGGGGGCACTGCCCGGCTGCGGTAAGTGTCACCAGAGAAGAAGTGGCCCGGGCGGCCGGCACCACCCTGACCGAAGTGCAGGGCATACCACAAGAGGGACGGGCGTTGGGAATCATGACCACCGGCGCCGCGCGCAAGGCCCGGGACCTGTTCCGCCAAGGGAAAATCCGAGGAATTATTGGTCTGGGAGGTTCAATGGGCACCACCCTGGCCAGCGGCGTTATGCGATCTTTTCCCATCGGATTTCCCAAAGTGATGATCTCGACCATGGCCTCCCGTGATACGCGGGCTTTCGTCGGCACCAAAGATATCATGATGCTGCATTCTGTTTGTGATCTCTCCCACCTGAACCGTGTCACCCGCAAGATATTGAAAAACGGCGCCCTGGCCCTGGCCGGCATGGTGCGGCAACCTGTTTCCGACGAAATTTCAGCACTTCCGCCACCGGTTTTGCTGTCCACCTTGGGGACCACCGAAGTCTGTGCACAAGCCCTGCGCAAGGGCCTTGAAAACCTGGGACATGAAGTCATCATGTACCATACCAATGGTTCGGGGGGAAGCGCCATGGAGGAAATGATCGACAGCGAACCAATTGCAGCTGTCGTTGATTTGTCGCTGCACGAAATTGGCGATCATCTTTTCGGCGGCGACTATGACGCCGGCCCGGCCCGCGGAGCCGCTGCCCTGGAAAGGGGCATTCCGACGATTCTGGTACCCGGCAATATCGATTTTCTGGTGACCGGCCCATTTGAAAAAGCCCAAAAGCAATTTCCCGACCGGCCTTACCACATTCACAATGAAGCCATCACCGTCGTCCGCACCGGGCCTACAGAAATCGAGCTAATTGCCAAACGGGTTGCAGAACTGTGTGATCGCGCCTCGGAAACCGCGGGCGTGTGGGTTCCCATGAAGGGACTCTCGGCCTTTGACAGTGCGGGCGGTCCACTGCATGACCCGGCCGGGCCTGAGATTTTTGCCGCTGCCTTCGAAGCCAGCTTGAAAAATGAGTCCTCCCTCAACCGGTCTCCCCATCATATCAATGATCCGGAATTCAGCGAAATTATTTTCAAGGCATTGACTCAGTTGTTGGAACGATAGGGAGTGGCTGGCTGATTTTAGGGTGTTTGGAGTGCTGGAGTATTGGAGTATTGGAATAATGACCGAACCAGCCGACCATGCCAACTCCCGTGGTTCGGCCGACACCTCCTATGAAACTATATTAACCCCAAGAAAGGGATTTTAAATCGTGCTCGTACTCGTTCTCGTCCTCGTCCTCGATACTTAGAGGGTCTAAAGTTTCGAGGACGAGGACGAGGACGAGTACGAGGACGAAAACAAGTGACGTAGTGCGGGCCACCGTGCCCGCTAAATCCGGTCGGCACGGTGGCCGACCCTACATTGCCATATGAACATAGTTTCTATCATCGATCAGACCGGCTGTTTTTTAGCCAGAGGCAGTGCTCGTGTGAAACTACTTTAAATGACGAATATCGAACGACGAATGACGAATGATGGAGTCGCTTGGGGCTTCGCTCTTCGAGCTACGACCCCACACGTCGCTCAGTCGTTTTAAAATGGACCGTTCGACAAAAGACTCACGACAGGCAGAATACCTTAAATCCAAAATCCACATTCCAAAATCTAAAATCCAAGATTTGCTTATTGAAGTTTCTGTTTCGATCGAACCGAAATCAGAATCGAAGTTCAACCTCCACCGCAGGCCGAAAGCCTGACACCGAATGCCACTTTTTAACCGGCGGACAAATCCACTAATTCACGATAACCGAATTTAATGCCATTGTCCTGGTATAAAACCTGATCCGGTATGAATTTATATAATTTCGCTTTGAACTGTCCGCTGAATGTCTCCAGGTTCAGGACGCTGCCGGGAGAAAAGAACTCTTTGCAGAAGGGATATTTTTTCAGATAGGCGCTAAAAGCAGACGCGGCTTCGCGCCCCAATGGGATCCGTTCAATTTTTCCGGACATTTGCACCCCGCAAATATCCCGCCACTCATTGGAAGGGGCATGTATGGCCGCCGAACTCTTACCGGTTGTCATTCCCTCCTGAATATGGCGCGATGCGGGATCCGAAAAAAAATAAAACGCCCCGCGTGCATAGACATAATAAACCGGCGCCGCCCAGGCGGATTGACCGTCCGATGTCGCCAGCGTCATGGTGTTTAGTTTGTTGATCAAGTCAAGTGTCCGGTTTGCAAGATCTTTGGAATTCAGTGGAACACTATTTTCAATCCTGGGTTTCATACCGGTGCCAGCTTGAAAAATGAATCCTGCTGCCAGACAAGGGGCGCATGGCCCAAATTGCCCTGGGCTCTAACCCGGCCGGTTACCACCTGATAGCCGCGGATTGGCTGGGTGTTTTCAATCTCGCATTTGAGCCAGGCGGCCGTATCCGCCGGCACCAGTCCGTCGGTCTGAGCATCATCAATGGTGGCGATGTTGAAATGCTGGTACTTGTCCAGTTTGTCTCCCCGGGTGCTGCCGAGCTGAATGGCCAGCTTCTTCTGGGTTTCGGAAGCGACTGCCGCCGTAAACCAGCCGGAAGCCTCCATCAGCCGGGCGGTCAAATGCCCCTCGGCCACGCTCACCATCAGCAGCGGCTCTTTTTCAGACACGAACATGGCCGTTGCGGTCATGATATCCCGATCCTGGCCGTGTTTGGTGCAGATAAACACCACCGGGCAGGAAAGCCAGTAGAACACATTATCTCCATTAGTCATGATCCAATCCCTTTCAGGCGACCGACTAGAATGTCTAATGGTCGCAATAAATTTTTCTTCCAAAACAACTTTTCATTTAGCATCTATCTCACGATTTTTCAATTAGTTAATTTGAGCCGACAAAACATTTTTTCAAATCTAAATACCCAGGCTGTACCAGCTAAATTGTTAGGGACACCGTGCGCCGATTCGTTAACTTGCCGACCCCAAAACCAGAAATAAATTGCACTCCCGCTTTAATTATGATTTCATCTGATTGTTGGGTATCCGATATTTAATTGCGTTCTGTGATTGCAGCAAGAATAAAGATAAGTTATCATTAAGTTATCGCCGGAATAATTTAGTTGCTGGAGGACAAAGAAATGGTCCCCAATGAGACTAACAAAGAATTAAAGGAAAAAATCGAAAAATTGGAAAAGCAGCTTGCCAAACTCAAAGACACGGAAAGATCCCTTAAAAGAGAACGCGACTTAAACTCTGAAATATTGCGTTGGATTGATTCCCTTGTAGTAGTTATCGACTTAAAGGGTTACGTGGTAACGTTTAACAGGGCCAGTGAGAAGATATCGGGCTATCAGTTTGAAGAAGTGCAGGATCAACCTTTTTGGGAAATTCTTATCTCGGACGAAGAAAGAGAAGGGGTCAGGTCGGCTATCATAGATGTAATCGAAAAGGGGCTTCCAGATAAATTTCAAAACTATTGGATAACCAAAGATGGCGGCAAGCGTCTGATTAGCTGGATGAATTCCCTCCTCAGAAAACCGGATGGTTCAATTGAGTATATTTTATGTACCGGCCGCGATATCACAGAACAAAAAAAATCCGAAGATGCATTGAAGCAAAGCGAAAGTAAATATCGGGAACTAGTCCAGCATGCCAACAGTATCATCATAAGATTTGACACCCGGGGACGGGTCGCCTTTTTCAACGAATTCGCTCAGAGTTTTTTCGGTTTCTTGGAGGATGAAATACTTGGCCAAAATGTTATTGGTACGATCCTTCCACAGACAGAGTCTTCGGGCCGTGATCTCCAGGCAATGTTTCAAGACATGGTACAAAATCCATCTCGATATGTTCACAATGAAAACGAGAATATTAAACGAGATGGCACCAGGGTATGGATCGCATGGACCAACAAAGCAATTTTGGACCAGAACGGCAATATATCAGAAATACTCTCCATCGGCATGGATATCACAGATCGCCGGCGCACGGCAGGGGCTTTGACAGAAAGCGAAGCCACTTTGAAGAGCATATTTCGTGCGGCGCCTACCGGCATTGGCATGGTAACTAATCGGATACTGGAACAGGTCAATGAGCGCTTGTGTGAAATGGTTGGTTACACAGCCGAAGAGCTTGTCGGACAGAGTGCAATAATATTGTACCCGGATGAAGAAGAATTCAGATGGGTTGGAGAAGAAAAATACAGGCAAATAAGTAAACGAGGAACCGGAACTGTCGAAACGCGCTGGAAATGCAAAGACGGTTCGGTCATCGACGTATTGCTGAGTTCCACTCCGATTGATTCTGACAACCCAACCGCGGCGGTAACTTTCACAGCCTTGGATATCACCGATCGCAAACACGCCGAAGAGGAAAAATTAAAGCTGGAAGCCCAACTCCAAAAAGCCCAAAAGATGGAGTCCATCGGCACTTTAGCCGGAGGAATCGCGCACGATTTCAACAACATTCTTGGGGCGGTCATTGGCTTCACGGAGCTGTCCCTTCATCAAACGGAAAAAGGATCTGAACTGCGGGAAAATTTGAATGAGGTCCTGAAGGCCGGTAATCGGGCCAAGGAACTGGTGCGCCAGATTCTGACATTCAGCCGCCAGGTTGATCAGGAACAAAAGCCGGTCCAAATGAAATCCATTGTCAAAGAAGCGCTTACACTGCTCAGGGCTTCGCTGCCGACAACTATTGATATCCAGCGGGATATCTCAAGTGACTCGCTGATAATGGGCGATGCGACCCAAATTCATCAAGTTTTGATGAATCTGTGCACCAACGCGGGGCATGCGATGGCCCAAAAGGGTGGTGTTCTCGAGGTGATGCTGTCAGATGTTCAACTTGGCGAAGATTTTACGATCAGACGGCCGGATATGAATCCAGGAGCCTATATCAAATTAACCGTTAGCGATACCGGCCACGGAATGCCCAAGCATGTGCTGGATCAGATCTTTGATCCGTTTTTTTCCACCAAAGATAAAGGAGAGGGTACTGGCATGGGACTCGCGGTGGTCCACGGAATCGTAAAAAGCCATGGCGGTGAGGTCTATGCGTATAGTGAACAAGGAAAAGGCTCGACTTTTACAATCTTCTTTCCGGCATTTAAGCGACGCAAAGAACTTGAGAACGAAGATCGAGAACCGATCCCCACCGGCAGCGAACGCATTCTTTTTGTAGATGACGAACCGGCCCTTGCAGATATCGGCAAGCTAACCCTTGAGTCCTTGGGGTACAAGGTTCGCACCCGATACAGCAGCATTGAAGCATTGGAGCTTTTTAAAAATCAACCGGAGGCTTTTGATCTGGTAATAACGGATATGACCATGCCCAAAATGACTGGTGATGATTTGGCCAGGGAACTGATGGGCATCCGACCGGATATTCCTATTATCCTATGTACGGGCTATAGCAGCAAGATCGATGAGCGACAGGCCAAGATGATCGGCATTCGAGATTTTGTGCTGAAACCGATGCTGAGGCGACAAATCGCAACTGCGATTCGCAAGGTATTGGACGAAAAATCACAGTGAATCCTGACCCGGAATTATTCATGGGTCAGTAAACCGCTAAAGTAACTCCGATCAATAGTGCAAAAAAATTACAACGGCATGGTGGTTCGTATTTCTGATTGAACTTTATGACAGCAGAGAAATTAGTTTTTTGGCTCTACCGGAAACTGATTTTCTAGCATCGGTAGTCAATCGCTCTAATTGCGGCAGCAGCACCGCATCGTTTTTCTCGTCCAGCTCTGCTTTTGGTTATGGTTCTCTGAGGATGCAGGAAAGCCGCTCTGCGGGCCAGGCGAAGTAGAAACCCACCTGTTGAACTGCGCATCGTCCGAGCGCACCTGCCGCCATCGTTCTTCGCCTCACGAAGGGCCGCCGCGGCAGCCGCAACCAGATCAAGATTCGTGGTGCCGTCAGCGGGAGAGGCCGCAACCCCGGCGCTGACTGCCAGGCCATGCTTGCCTCCGTTTGTCTGACCGGGCAAACAGGCTAAGATGCGCCTCATGCGTCGCAGACCGCGGCCCCGACCAACGCCTGGGAACAAGACGACGAACTGATCTCCTGCCCACCGCGCTGTCATCTCTTTTTCTCGGAGCACCGAACCGATCACACAGCCCAGCCAGCGCAGCTGCGCATCGCCGGCTTCGATGCCGTATTCGTGGTTGATCCTCCCCAATCCATCTACGTCAAGGAGGGCGAACGCGCAACGACTCCTGCGGTGATCGTCATTATGGAGCAGCAAGGAGAGCGCTCGAAATACGTCAACGGCTGAGGTCTCTACTGAAGAAGCAGTGCACTCGATCACGGTGCGCCCCCCTCTTCCGGTTCAGATCCCGATGCGTCTGCGCCTTCTTCCTCCATACGAACCTGAGACTGGAATTTTATAAGGTGGGCCTTGGCGCGTTCTATGTGCTGCTCTGGTTCTATGTCCTGGTGGCCGCTGTGGCCATTGATAACGCCCAGCCAAGCCTCAGCCACTTCTGAGAACAGCTCCAGTGCTTCCTCGGCTGCCTGTGCCACCGTCTTTGGGAAAAGCTGGCGCACCCGATCTACCTGTACTCTTGCCACGTCGACCTGTCTCTGAGCATCTTTGGCCAGACTGGGTTCGCTTTTGAAAGCATACTCGAGGGCGCCCGCGATGTCCTCCAGCGTTAGCGCTGCTTCCTCTGCGGCCGCGTGCATCATCTCACGCCGAGATTGGCTGGCCAACGCCGCAGCTTGCTTTTCCAATCTCTCCAGCGTAGGGGATTTCACACGCTGATCTGCAATCGCATCGAGCAGCGTCTCATTCGCTGCCCGCTCGGACCGCACAGCATCGATGAAGAGTGCAACTGCTAAAAACACACCCGGCAGAACCAGTAGCGCGATGATATGAGGATCTGACCTGATTCCTAGCGACACCGCGGTAACGAGTAAAGGGGGAATCACCGCGAGGCGGAAATCGACCTCTGCCCGCAGACGGTCCACACTCGAGTAAAGCTCCTGATCACGTCCCAGCAGCCTGGTGGTCGCCACGATATTCAGGTCGCTGAGCACGACACTTGCCAGCAGAGCCTCTCTCCTCTGTCTGAAGTCCACCGGTCTTGCAAACCCGGGGCCGATTGGCCTGTCCCTGCGTCGTATTTTAGTCCGGTCTGGAGAGTCTTTCCCCTGATGGCGTGGCCAAGTGCCGAATTGCGAGGGACGCAATCCTGTCTGGGCTTCGAGAAAGTGGTCTATCTGTGAGATAGACAGGGCCAGCGACGAGGCTATATGCTCTTGGCTGCTTCGAGCGATTTGCCTCAGCGCTCCTCTGGCTTGTACCGACAGAGGAATTCGGGGTGAATCTGCCAATGGAGTGGAAGACAAGGGCCAAGGTGGCGGGAATAAGCGGCGCTGCAGCGGTGAAAACACGGTGGTTGACAAGGAACCCAGCAGGTAGGCAATGAACGACAGGGCGATACCGATACCCAGCTCGGACAGGACGTCAGACGCGCGATACAGCGAGGCCAAGGCACCGGTAGCTGAATCAGGTCCGGGGACATTGGGTTCGATTAGCACCCAAATCACCACAAGCCAAAGAAAGCCTGCCGAAAGTGGCGCTCGGACTTCACGCAGGCCGGGAAGCATATTTACTAACATAGACGGGCCCTCCCCTGGATATTATGGTCTATCAGGGTATACTGCTGCTGTGGGTTTTGAATCTCACGATACCCACCAAACCGCTATTAATCCGGATGTTGTGCAACTCCGCCTCTCACCATATTCAACTCAATATTAATTCAGCATTATTTATGTGATAGTGGCTTCGGCGTTGCTTGTCAATATGGCGGTAACAGGCGGCGAAAACCGTGAAACAGAACAACCAATAGGAAGAACAAATTTCGAGGCAACAGCCCCCAAATCGGAAGGGCGATTGGGCGAAGTCTGGCATCGGAGCTAATACTAGAATCAAGCTGCATGCCTAAACGCTCCATCCATGAAACTGATAGTGGCCAATCGCACAAGTGGTTGAGCCATTCTGATGGAATGCCATTTTTTCCGACTGCGGTGCCGACGATACCGCCGACAATCGCGCCGGTAGAATCGGTATCGCCGCCACATCGAATCACCGAAGTTATGGCTGTCCGAATATCATGTTGATGGATGAACCATGCATGAATAGCAACGGGCACGGAATGATAAATGTAGCCGGAAACGCCTTTGGAAAGACCGAGAGAGTCGGCAAACGATTCCGTGGATTGGCGCTCTCTTGCAGATTTTGCCGCATCTTTTATCAGCGAGAGCAGTTCTTTGCCATCGTTGCCAAGAGATGATTGCAATTGATCCAAGTAATAGTCGGCTGTGATGGTTTCGTTTTGGCGGGATAGTTGTGCTGCCAATGCGACTGCAAAGGCACCAAGTTCAGCTTTCGGATCAGTGTGAGTAATTCGAGCCGACGCCTGTACCATTTTGCGCAGCAATTGGGGATCATCGATGGCGGCACCGAGAATGGCAGCACGCATGGCTGGACCATTCCCTGCTGAAAAAACGCCGCTTTTGTGCGGCGCAAATCCTATCCAGAGACGAAGGATGGAGCGCAACGTCGCCATCCCGATGCCGGCGGGTAGGCCAAGGAGCCAGAAGCGAAATCGCCAACCTAGATATCGCCGAAACCGATCGGTGTCGCCACCTGCTGCGATCAGCGATTGCGCAACCATGCAAGTGTGTTCGGTGTCGTCTGAAACCATGCCGCGGCCGAAGAGAAAATGATGACCTTCTGGTTGACCCAAAAGCTTGACAGCACGGCGGCGCGATAATCCCTCGTAGGGCAGGCCGATCGCGTCACCGACGGCGGTGCCGAGAAGACAGCCAACGATGTGGGTATGTGCCATACAAAAGTGCCTTTTCCGCTCTCTTTTACAGCAAGAATGCCGGTTAGCCGGCACCCACGCATGGGCCCGGTCACGCGGTTTGTCTCGCCGCCTATGATTTCGAAACGGGTCTATCTACCATTTAAAGGATTAATTTAAGGCGATGTCTTCGAGTCCCCATGATTTGGTTCTGCGTAGCCGGATTCCGGAAAGCCTCATAATGAGGATAATCATCATATCGATAGTGGGGATC